>Ga0209046_1001017_pt1 | contig 12024 bp, 12 predicted proteins | sample SaaInlV_200m_DNA_5_FD_184669 | JGI IMG/M metagenome (GOLD analysis project Ga0209046, IMG submission 184669) | Marine microbial communities from expanding oxygen minimum zones in the Saanich Inlet - Saanich Inlet SI073_LV_150m_DNA (SPAdes) (version 2) | ecosystem: Environmental > Aquatic >... | reverse complement strand
GGGGTTATGCTAAAAATAGATTGGTAAAGTTTAAAGGAATGGATAAAAGCATGTTTAATTTACACTTAAAAGAATGCGAATTTAGATTTAATAATCGCAAGCAAAATATTTATAAAGTTTTGCTTGGAATGTTTAGAAAAGAGTCGCTTAAGTTGTCATGACCCAATTTAATATAGTTTGGTTAACCGGAATGTCCGGCTCGGGTAAATCAACACTTGCAGAATACATAAAAGATACTTATCAAAAAGAAGGTTATAGTGTTCGTATAATAGATGGCGATGATATTCGAGACAAGGATGTGGACAAGTTAGGTTTTGGCCGTAAAGATGTCGAAGTAAACAATCTCCGAATTGCAAAACTATGCCTTGAATCAAAAGATAGTGGATTTGATTTAATACTTGTTCCTGTTATAAGTCCATATGATGAGGTTCGTAAGAGGACAAAATCTTTGTTAGAGCCATACTATTATCTGGTTTATGTAGAAGCTGATATTGATAGCTTAAAAAAACGAGATACCAAAGGTTTGTATAAAGCTGCTGACCAAGGCATAATTAATGATCTTATTGGGTATTCTGAAATTAATCCATACGATAAGCCGGGTGATGCTGATTTTGTTATTAATACTAATAATGGCACTTCGCTAGATGATTCTAAAAAATTGCTATTAGATTTTATAAAAAATATTACTGTTTAATGGATGTTGCTTATGCACTACGATGTTTTTAATGGTGATGCGGATGGCATATGTGCCTTAATCCAACTAAGGCTTTCTAACCCAAAGAATAGTAAACTAATCACTAGTATAAAGAGAGATATTTCCTTATTAAAAAAAATCTCTCCAGTTGAGGGGGATAGTGTAACAGTTCTTGATATTTCAATGAAAAAGAACTATCAAGAGGTGGTTAGTTTTTTAGAATTAGGAGTGGGAGTTTTTTACGCAGATCATCATCAAAGTGGCAATTTATTGATTCATGAAAATTTTAGATCCCACATAAATGAATCATCAAATATTTGTACTAGCTTGATTATTAATAAATACCTAAGTGGTAAATATCAAGAATGGGCTGTTGTTGGCGCTTATGGAGACGGTATGGATAAAGCTGCAAGAATTATCGCTGATAAGGCTGGCTTGTCAAAAAATAATAGGGCTCAGTTAAAATTACTGGGTGAGTGTATCAATTACAATAGTTATGGTGAAAATGAGGCGGATTTATTATATCATCCCTCTTTACTTTACAAAATACTTAAGCGTAGTTGTAATCCTTTTAATTTTATTATTAATGAGCAAAGTTTATATAAGAATATTTTAGATAATTATCGTTCAGATTTAAGTAAAGCCAAATCTACCATGCCAATAATGGAAAATGATATGATTTCGATAATAATTCTTCCTAATGAATTATGGTCAAGAAGAGTTATTGGGGTGTATTCAAATTTATTAATGCATTGCGATAAAAATCGTGCACACGCATTAATGATATTAATTAATAATGAAAGTTATTTAGTGGGTGTTAGAGCGCCATATAATAATAAAGTTGGCGCTGATATACTATGCTCTATGTTTGGCGGTGGTGGCAGAAAAGGGGCTGCTGGAATTAACAATTTACCGAAACAAGATAAAAATAATTTCATTAAGGAATTCAAAAAAAAATTTGACACTAGCTATACTTATACCTAAGTTTAGGTGTAATATTAGCTTAACTATAATAATATATGAAAAAAGCATTAATTACTGGCATTACAGGACAAGATGGGGCGTATCTTGCTGAATTTCTTTTAGAAAAAGGTTATGAGGTGCATGGTATTAAGCGCCGATCTAGTTCATTTAATACAGAACGTATCGATCATCTATATGTTGACCAGCATGACACTATAAACACCATGCCTCGTTTGATACTCCATTATGGCGATCTATCAGATTCCATGAGTTTGGTTCGAATAATTCAATTAGCTAAGCCAGATGAAATATATAATCTTGGAGCTCAATCACATGTAGCTGTTTCTTTTGAAAGTCCTGAATATACTGCTGATACTGTAGGTCTTGGAGCATTGCGTATTCTTGAGGCAATTCGTATTTTAGGCTTAGAAAAGAAAACCCGCTATTATCAAGCATCTACCTCAGAGCTTTACGGTAAAGTGCAAGAGACTCCTCAAACCGAGACTACACCCTTTTATCCGAGAAGCCCTTATGCAGCTGCAAAGCTTTATGCTTATTGGATAACCATTAACTATAGAGAAGCGTACGGTATTTATGCTTGCAATGGTATTCTTTTTAATCATGAAAGTCCCATACGTGGAGAGACTTTTGTTACTAGAAAGATAACACGAGCCTTAACAAGAATAAAATTAGACTTACAAAAGTGTCTTTATTTAGGAAATTTGAATGCAAAGAGAGATTGGGGTCATGCAAAAGATTATGTAGAAATGCAGTGGTTAATGCTTCAACAAGATCATGCGGAAGATTTTACAATTTCCACAGGAGAGCAGCATACAGTCAGGGAATTTGTTGAAATAGCTGCACAGTATCTTGATATGAAGATTGAATGGAGAGGTAACGGGGTGAATGAGAAAGGTACATGGAAAGGTGTAACAATTATTTCTGTTGACCCTCGATATTTTCGGCCTACAGAAGTGGAGACATTGTTGGGTGATTCATCCAAAGCGAGAGATAAGCTAGGATGGAGTCCAAGAATAACTTTTGCAGAACTAGTTAAGGAGATGGTATCGTTTGATCTAAAAGAAGCAGAGCGTAACCAGCTTTGTCAAATGGAAGGTTTTTCAACATATAACTATAATGAATAATACAGGATTAGAAATACATGTTTAAAAATTCATCAATATTAATAACTGGTGGAACGGGATCATTTGGCCATGCCTTTGTTCAAATGACTCTAGATAAATACAGCCCAAAAAAAATTATTATTCTATCTCGAGATGAGATGAAGCAATGGGAGATGGAGAAGTTATATCAAGATGATTCAAGGGTAAGATTTTTCATTGGCGATGTTAGAGATAGAAATAGACTGTATCGTGCATTGGATGGAGTTGATTATGTAGTACATGCAGCAGCAACAAAGATTGTTCCAACGGCAGAATATAATCCATTTGAATGTATTAAGACGAATATAAATGGCGCAATAAATATAATTGATGCTTGTATAGATTGCGGTATTAAAAAAGTTATTGCATTATCTACTGATAAGGCTAGTAAGCCAGTTAGTTTATATGGTGCCACAAAGTTAGCATCCGATAAAATGTTTGTAGCAAGTAATGCTTATTCTGGTGAGCACAAGACAAGATTTTCAGTTGTTCGTTACGGTAATGTTATGGGCTCTAGGGGGTCGGTAATACCGTTCTTTATAAAAGAAAAAAAGAATGGTGTATTGCCAATTACAGATAATAGAATGACTCGTTTTATGATTACATTGGAAGAAGGTGTTGAACTTGTTTGGAAGGCATTCGAAGATATGTATGGTGGTGAGATTTATATTAAAAAAATTCCATCAATGAAAGTAACAGACCTTGCAATAGCAGTAGATAAGAATTCTATCCATAAAATTGTTGGAATAAGACCTGGTGAAAAACTACATGAAGAAATGATTGGGGAAGGCGATTCTATTTACACCTATGAATATAATGATTACTACAAGATATTGCCATCTATTATCAATAATGAATATTTTTCTAAAAAAATGATTAAAAATGGCAAAAAAGTTGAAGATGGTTTTTGTTATACAAGTGATAACAATAAAGAGTGGATGAGCATAGAATCTCTACAAGACTGGATTTACAATAATAGAAATAAAATTGGAAAAATCTAAATTTATACCTTACGGGCGACAAGAAGTCACCCAAGAAGATATTGATGCTGTTATTCAGACACTAAAGTCTGATTTTTTAACACAAGGCCCAGCTGTACCTTTATTTGAACAGAAGCTATGCTCTTATACTGGTGCAAGATATTCTGTTGCGGTTAATAGCTGCACTTCAGCTCTTCATGTTGCTTGCCTTGCTTTAGGTTTGGCTCCTGGAGATATATTATGGACATCCCCTATAACATTTGTAGCTTCTGCTAACTGTGCACTATATTGCGGTGCATCTGTTGATTTTGTAGATATCGAGCCAGATACAGCACTAATGAGTGTTGAAAAGTTAAAGGATAAGTTAGAGTGGGCAGAAAAAGAGGGGAAGCTGCCTAAAATAGTTATTCCAGTTCATTTTGCTGGACAACCTTGTGATATGGAAGAAATTTATAATCTAGGTCAAAAATATGGCTTTAAGATTATTGAGGATGCCGCACATTCCATTGGTGCAAAATATCAAAATGAACCAGTAGGAAATTGTAGATATTCTGATATTACTGTGTTTAGTTTTCATCCAGTTAAGATTATTACCACAGGGGAAGGTGGAGCAGCGATGACGAACAGTCCATCATTAGCTGATAAAATGGAGTTGTTAAGAGAGCATGGTATAACTCGTGATTTAGATAAAATGCATAATACTCCTGATGGGCCTTGGTATTATGAACAAATTGATCTTGGTTTTAATTATAGAATAACAGATATTCAGGCAGCTCTTGGAAATAGCCAAATGAATCGTCTTGATCAGTATGTGTCACGTAGATCTGAAATTTCAGAGTGGTACGATAAACAATTTATAAATACCAAAATAAATCCATTATTAAGAAAATTAAATAGAGTTTCATCGTGCCACCTTTATGTAGTAATGGTGCAAGACGGCGCACCATCTAGAAACAGTCTTTATAATGATATGCATAAGTGTGGTATAGGAGTTAATTTGCATTATATTCCAGTTTATCATCAACCTGTTTTTAATAAAGGGACTTGGTTGGAAAATACTGAAATCTATTATGATAGAGCAATTTCTTTGCCAATCTACCCTACACTAAACAATGAACAATTAGAAAGGGTTGTTGACAAAGTAAAGTGTTTCTTTAAATGAAATTTTGATATTATTGTAAAATGAAACATGGAATGTTATTAGAACACGGGCCTACATTTAGCTCGTTGAAAAAATACCCTATCTCTGCATCTAATTTAATATTTGATAGCGAAGTAAAAAATTTTAACTATTGTGGTTCAGGAAAAGCGGCAATATCTTTAATATTGTCTTATCTTAGGCATACTGGTGTTTTAAAGAATAAAATGTCCCAGGTTCTTGTTCCAAGATGGATGGGGGTTGAGGTTTATGGGGCAATAACAAAACACTCTTTTCCAACATTTGATATGCACTCAACAAGTAAAGTTCTTATTGCGTATCATCAATATGGCTTCCCTCAAGATATGGATCGTATTTTAGATTTTGCACAATCAAAGAAAATGATAGTGATAGAGGATTGTGCGCATGCGGTAGATAGTAGATATAAAGGAAGTAGATTAGGGTCTATCGGTGATTTTAGTATATATAGTTTCTCTAAGTTCGTTTATTGCAATGTACTTGGCGGTGTTGGTTTTAAAAATAATGAGTTTAATCAATTTTTCAATGAACATCTAAGCAAGTCATCAAAGTCACTTGCTGCTACTATAAATTTAATAAAACTACTTAGCACCTATAACACGAACAGAGGTGGAAGTAGACTTATGAATATAAACTTTACCAATGGCCTAACTTCAATGGCATATTCTCGTTATACAGATTCACTTATACCATCTAATGGTAGTATTAATATGTTTGAAAAACAAATTAAAAATGAAAGCATTTTACGTTTAAAAAATTATCAATATATTAGAGAAGCCCTTAGTGAATATGGTATTTTTGAGCATTTAGAAAAAGATGGTGTTATACCTTACGCTATACCACTTAAGCTACCTTTGAAAGTAATGAAAAAGACTGCTGAAAAATTAAAATTTATAGGCCTAGAAGCGGATATATATAATTTTGATATAAATAGATTTATGCCTGAACCTAATTTTATTAAAACTTTATTAGTGCCATGCCACTCTAATTTATCAAGTAATGTAATTGATTCAATGCTTGATATTATTGTAAGTGAAATACGCGCATAAAATATTTAATTAAAAAATAGAAAGAGTATTTATACAATGTGTTTTACAATAAAAAATATTTATAATGAGGTTGATGTTAAGTCAGCATGGAATACAGTGGTTAAGGATACTATGTATGCTTGGTTTTGGTCAGAATATTATGAGCATTGTTTTCGTATAACAGTACTAAAATTAAAAGGTGTGTTTTTTGAAGACAAGTCATTTTTTATTTATGATAAAGAAAAAAAGTTGTGTGGTTTGGTGCCATTGGTCTTTATTAAGTCTTCTGATTACAATGGGCTGGAGGCAAGTTATGATAAACCACTACCATGGCCAATGGTAATGAGTCACATGCAAAATAATGTTTTAATACATGAATTTATATTTACAAAAATTGACGAACTCCTAAGAGACAATAACGTTAAGAAAATAAGTTTAGAATATTCACCGCCAAATTATAAAGATAACTTTAGTGAGATGTTTTCTTCAGTTATGAGAAAGTATAAATATATAGATAATTCATTTATGTCACATTATGTTAATATTTCTAGCGATACATTAAATCATGTTAGAAAAAGATATAAGAGGTATGTGAAAAAATATAATGATACATATTCATCAATCATTATAAATAAGAATGATATTAGCATGAGTTTAATAAGAAAATATATGGAACTACATGTCAAAGATAGTGGCGCACTTTATAGGCCATTGGAAACATATGTTGCACAGTTCGATTATATAATTAAAGGCGACGGCTTTCTTGTGCAATCAGAAGATAAAGAAACAGGTAAAATTGTTGGGATGTTGATTGTATGTGTCAGCAAAGATTCAGCCTATGATGGATCAGTTGCAGTTGATCCAGTCTATCAGAAGCATTTTATTTCACATCTGATGAAGTGGAAAGCAATCCAGCATTTGCAAGATATTAATATTAATCATTATGAGTTAGGTATGGCTGCGGAAAATGATAGTTACCTAAGGCAGCCATCTAAAAAGAGTTATGGTATATCTTTTTTTAAAGACGGGTGGTCAAGAGGAAATCTTAAGAAAATAGTGATATTTGAAAAGTATTTTTCAAAAACATCACTTAATGAAGTTTGTAATAAAAAAATAGCCAACTTAGCTAATTTTTTTGAAATATAACAGAAATAAAAAAAATACATAGTTTATATTTTATTGACTTTAATAATACTAAAGAAAACTAATGAATAATACAAAAAGCACTAAAGATTGGTATGAAAATAGTTATAAAGGTGAGGGTCTTAATGCACAACGATTCTACCCAAACAATGAATTGTTGCGTTTTATGGGGCGCAACTATTTTGATGTACCATTAAGCATTAGAAAAGATATAAATTTTTTAGATATAGGTTGTGGATCATGTTCAAATTTATGGATGATAGGTAGTGAGGGTTTTGATAGTCATGGGGTGGACATATCACCTAAAGCAATTGATTTAGGGCATAAAATGTTAGATTATTGGGGTGTGAATGCAGAGCTTAAAGTTTCTAATATGATGGATTTGTCATATCCTAGTCAGAAATTCAATGTTGTTATAGATGTGCTTTCATCTTATTGTCTCAATGAGGCAGATTTTAAAATCTGCTTATCTGAAATTAGTAGAGTTTTAAAAAAAAATGGTCGTTTTTTCTCTTATACTCCAGGAAAAAAATCAGATGCATTTTTAAACCACAAGCATGCAAACTTAATTGATTCATCAACTTTACCTGGAATTATTCGTAAAGATTCACCGTTTTATGGAAATAATTTTCCTTTTAGGTTTATCCATCCATTAGAGTATCGTGATTTATTGGAAGAGTGTGGCTTTAGGGTTGAATACCTGGAGACGGTTAAAATGAGTTATTTTAATCAAAAAGAGGAATTTGAGTATGTTGTAGTAGAGGCTGTAGTCAAGTGAACTGTGATTATATTTAGTTATTAGAAAAATATGAAAATTTCTCTTGGAACAGCCCAACTTGGTCTTGATTATGGAGTGTCCAATAAAATAGGACAGATAAAAAAATATGATGCTAGAAGAATTTTACAATATGCATATGACAAAGGTATACATATGTTGGATACCGCTCCATCTTATGGAGAATCAGAGGACATAATTGGCAATTTCTCTCGTAGTGATTTTAGTGATGCAAATTTTGATATTGTAACTAAAACACCACATTTTAAAGGTGATGTCATTACTGAGAGTCAAGTTAAAAAACTGCTTGAAGGTTTTGAATTATCAAGAAAAAAATTAGATCAAGAAATAATGCATGGATTCCTTGTACATTCTTGTGATAATCTATTTTTACCTGGCGGGGATAAGCTGTTTCATGCAATAGAGCAATTAAAAAAAGATGGAGTTGTAAAAAAAATAGGAGTTTCTGTTTACAGTAGTAAGCAGATTGATCGTCTTTTAGACAATTTCCCAATAGACTTGATACAATTGCCAGTTAATATACTCGATCAAAGGCTTCTTGAAAGTGGACATCTTAAAAAGCTTAAAAATCATGGTATAGAAATTCATGCAAGAAGTGTTTTTTTGCAGGGATTGCTTTTAATGGGGTTTGAAAATGTACCACCTTGGTTTAAGCCTATTCAACTTGCGTTGAAATGTTTTTCTTTAGAAGCAGAAATGCGAAATATTAGCGCATTGCAGCTTGCACTTGGTTTTGTGCAAAGTATTAATGAAGTTGATAAAATTATAGTAGGTGTTAATACATTGGAACAGTTGCGTGGAATTATAAAGGCCACATCAGCACACGTTAATGTAAATGAATTTTCTAACTTGTCAATCAATGATCCTACTTTTCTCAATCCATCAAATTGGAAGGTATAGATTTTTCTAAATAATGCATAATATTGAATCAGTCGATTTATCCAAATATAATACCATCTTTTGTGATAGTGTTCAGGCACTAGAATGGGCTTATAATAATGGACTATCTAAATCTGCAACTATAAAATCTAGCTCTCCGGCGGTATTACTTAGTAAAAAAATAAACACATGTAGTATTGAAGATAGGTGGACTATTGAGGAGTTGGGAAAGTTCCAAGGTACAATCAAAAAAATGACTGAGGATGTATTTGATGCGGTATTAAGTGTTACTGGTGCAGAGCGTGAGTTGGCTCTTGCTATCTCCAAGTCTGCATATCATTTTCAAAGTTTACTTTATAAAGCTGCTTGTTTGGATGAAAGTGATTTTAATGAGTCTAGGTTATTTATTTATGTAGATGGAAAAACTGGCCCAGCAGGTAATATGATGAACTCACCATGGGATCAGTTGCTTATGGCTAATAAATTGTTCTCAATGGTTAACTATAAACTAAAAAATGATGAATGGAAAATGCTTACAACACAAGGCATCTCCTATTGGCAACGCTTCAAAGTAGCAGGGATTGAGACCGTTGTTTACCGGTTAGCAGTAAAATTAATGAGAAAACTTCCAAACTGGATTTTCACAAAAGAAATTCTTATACCAAATGAGAACGAATTAAACATAGAGATAGCATCTTCCTTGGCCTTACACGGGGTAAGGATCACAGAAATACAAGTTGAGCCTTTATCTAGTGTTGAAAATATATTATCAGATGTAAATACTGAATCGCTTTATAAAGTGGCTTCTCCAATTATGCGTGAAAGAGTAGAAGAATGGGTGTCTGTATCAGCTATAGATGTAGTTATGGATCTATTTAAATCAGATCTAGAAAAGCAACTTAATCAATTTAAGATATTAGTGGGTGGGTGGGAGAATGTTATTGCAACCAGCAATAGAATAAAGCGCGCTATATTAATAAATTCTCCAGGAAATATAAAAGGTCAAGCGCTAGCTTATGTTTGTAGAAAAAAAGATATTACATTAATATCAAGTCAGCATGGAGTTACTATAGAAATAAGTAGAGCGCATAGTATGTTGCATGTTGGTTTTGATAATAGTGTAGCTGATATTATGCTATCGTACAATACTAAGATTGTGGATATTGAGAAGAATATATATTTTGATAAATCTAGGCACTATACAGTTGGAATGCCATTGCGGTTAATTAGAATGAAGAACAAGAAAGCCATGGATAAATCTATACCGCCAATTGTTTATGTATCATCCAATGAATATATGGGTTTTTCTGTATCACAAACAACAGATTATGCCAATGCTAAGGCTGAACAAAATATCGTTACAGAAGTGTTAGGTAGGCTGCCATATAAGATTCGTTACAAAACATATCCACTAGACAATCGAAGATTTCCTGATATGGATCCAGTTTTGAGTAGTATAGAAGAATTCAATAATATAGAAGTTTATTCTGACAAGATAGATATGCGTTATTTAATTTCTGAGCATAGGGTTATTGTTACCTCACAAGCAACAAGCACATTAGGATGGTTAGTTATGTCCGGAAAACCTGTAGTTTTTATTAATAAAAATAACAATTCCCCACTTACAGACGATGCATATCAAGCATTATCAAAAGGACTGTTTGTTTTTGATGATAATGATAAAAAATTACATGAAAAATTAAGATATTTTCTTTCAAAGCCAATTAACGAGATCGAAAATGCATGGGAAAATAAAAAAACAGACCGAGAAATAATGATTAGAAATTATTTTTCTGCATATAATGGCGGTGCTGGCAAACTAGCTACGCAAATAATTCTCAAAGAGTGCTTTATGTAAATTTATGTACATTCTTGCAATAGTACAAGCGCGCATGGGTTTATTCGATTGCCAAATAAGGCAACGAAACCAGTTAGTAATAGTATGTCAATGATCGAGGTATTGCAGCTTAGATATACACATCCGGCAGTTTTAAATATAGTACAATTTGGAAACATGTCGACTCCCAATTGTTCAGAAAAGGTTTATCTTTCTGATATATTTGAAAGAATTAAAGAGTGTGAAGAAGGTTTTCCTATAGACAAGCTACTTAATGGATCTGTTTGCCATTCAGGATTCCGTAGGTTAAATTGAGGTCAGTGGTACAAAATGAATAATTTAAATTATATACATGTAGGATACCCAAAATGTGCATCATCATTTTTACAGATGGATATTTTTTCAAAAGATGAAAGAATTAAATTTCATGGCATTATTAGGGATCCAGATAGTTCAAAGTCAGTCAAAATCAATCCTATAATTCGAAAATTTATACTATACGCACGTGGAAAAACCAATATTGCCCCAAAATCTGAAGATTTAATTAGAATAATGAGCGGCAATGTTAATGTTATATCTGATGAAGATTTTTCAACATATGGTAATATTACTATTGAGAACAAAGTGGAAAGAATAAAAAATATCTTACCATCAGCAAAAATTATAATTGTTGTTAGGAGTCCAATTTCACTATTAAGGTCTTTTTATGATTTTTATTTTAGAGGTGGGCATATAAAAATTGGTTTAAATGATTTTTTTAACAAAGAGTTTGAAAATTACGAGGAATCTACTATATTGCAGACAGCGCATTATAAAAGATGCATAAGTTGCTTTGTTGAAGAATTTGGAAGTGAAAATGTTTATGTTTTAAATCTTGATGATTTAAAACATAATAGTAATAATTTTTTATTGTCATTATATAAAATTATGGGGTTAAAATATATAAAGCCTAAAAAGGATATAAAAAAAAGAAATGTAGCTTTGCCTGGGAGTGCGTTAAATTTTGGAGTAAAGTTTCCTTCAGTCTGGAATATTAGAAAATATTTTCCCAAATTTATCAGAAGGTTAATTAAATATATTTGTACAAAAATTAACTCAAAGCCAGAGAGTTTTAGCGCTTCAAATATTAAGCGTATTAACAGGTTTTATATCGATGATATTCAATACTTAGAAAATAAATATAGTATTTTTTTTAAAGATTAGTATAGTGCCCCAACAAATCAAGACAACAATCTAAAATTTCTTATTTCGAACGAGTTAAACTTAACCCAACAATTCGGAGTAAAAAATATGAGTAAAAAACGAACTAATTACAGCTCGGCATTTAAAACAAAACTAGTGCTTGAGCTATTACAAAATGAAAG
>Ga0209046_1001000_pt1 | contig 12182 bp, 15 predicted proteins | sample SaaInlV_200m_DNA_5_FD_184669 | JGI IMG/M metagenome (GOLD analysis project Ga0209046, IMG submission 184669) | Marine microbial communities from expanding oxygen minimum zones in the Saanich Inlet - Saanich Inlet SI073_LV_150m_DNA (SPAdes) (version 2) | ecosystem: Environmental > Aquatic >... | reverse complement strand
GGAATAGATTCTAAATTATCTAAAGAATATCCACGTTCAATTAAAAAATGCTCTAAATTTGAATTAATATATGAATCACGACTTATTCCATGTGATTGATATTTTTGTTGTTTAACAGGATCAAGTAAAGCTTCAGCAAGTTCAACATATCCATCAGAATATCTATCCAAATATTTAATCATGTGAAAAAAATTATCGCGGTTTATTTCTTTTTGTTCAATTAAAATTTGATTAAGTAATTGGCCTTCTTTGGAATTAATAGTTATGTCATTATTGCCAATCATATATCCACTATTTGTAATAAAATCATCATGTATGTCAGTAAAAACATCATCATTAGATGATGCAAAATTATCAATTTGTTGATTAGTAATTGATGTATGGGTAGAAGATGATTCAGATATTAAAATTTCAGTTTGTCCTTCAATAATCCAATCAATTTCTAAATCATTAGACTCAGCAAACACAGAATTTGTTAAAAAAATAGGTAATAAAAATATCAGAAAAATAAAACGAACCAACAATATTCAATTTTTGAAAATATAATTAATAAAATAAACATTAGCATATACAACAAATGAACTAAATACGTTAATTCAAAAATTTAAAAAAAGGGTTATTTGAGATTGATTAAGATGAATGAAACATTTACAATCTCAGATAAAGATATTCAAGAATTAACTGATATTTCAGCAAAATATTCAAAAATAATTTCAAATGTGATTACAGAGGCACAAAAAAATATCGTAGGTCAAGAAGATGTTATTAAAAAAATTATAATTTCAATAATTTCAGGAGGTCATGTATTATTAGAAAGTGTGCCTGGGTTAGCTAAAACTCTAATGATAAAAACAATGGCAGAGATCTTCAGTGTTAATAATGTGAGAATACAATTTACCCCAGATTTACTTCCTGCAGATATTATAGGAACAAAAATTTATAAAAATAATTCGGGAACATTTGAAATTCAAAAAGGTCCAATTTTTCATAATTTTATATTAGCTGATGAGATAAACAGGGCCCCACCAAAAGTACAATCTGCATTATTAGAATCAATGCAAGAAAAACAAGTAAGTATTCATGGGGAAACTTTTCAATTAGATAAACCATTTTTAGTACTTGCAACTCAAAATCCAATTGAGAACGAAGGAACGTATAAACTTCCTGAGGCACAAGTGGACAGATTTGCATTAAAAATTAAAATTAAGTATCCATCAAAAGAACAAGAAATAGAAATTATTGAGAGAAATACATCAAATGTAGAAATAAAAATAAATCCAATAATGAAATTAAATGAAATACTTGAAATGCAAAAATTTAATGAAAAAATTTACGCAGATAAGATAATTTTAAAATATGTTGCAAACATTGTAGATGCAACAAGAAATCCTAGTAAATATGAATTAGATTTAGAAAACATAATTGAATTTGGTGCATCTCCCAGAGCATCAATTTGGTTAATAAGAACAGCAAAAGCAAATGCAATGATTAATGGTAGAGGGTATGTAATTCCAGAAGATATCAAACAAGTGGTTCATGAAGTTTTACGGCATAGATTAATTCTAACGTTTGAAGCTGAAGCCGATGAAATAAATTCAGATAAAGTAATTGATAGGATTCTTGAAAAAATTACATCACCATAAAAATGAGTGAAATTTCAAAATTACTACGGCAGATAAAAAATCTACAAATTCAAACAAAAGATCTTGTTGAAAGTATAGAATCAGGAGCATATAATTCAAAATTTAGGGGGGGCGGAATAGAATTTTCAGAAGTTAGAGAATACATGCCAGGGGATGATGTCAAAAGAATTGATTGGAATGTATCAGCTAGGCACAATAATTTGTTTGTTAAAGAATTCGTTGAGGAAAATGAACTTAATGTTTATCTTATTTTAGATTTATCTGCAAGTAATAATTTTGGATTTATGAAATCAAAATTAGATTTGAGTTTTGAAGTTGCAGTATCATTGATGTCTTTAGCATTAAGAAATAATGATAAAATAGGATTAGGAATATTTACAGATAGTTTAGAAAAGTTCATTCCTTCTAAAAAAGGAAAAAAACAAGTATTGAGAATTCTTAAACAAATGATTGAACATGAACCTAAAAGTAAAAAAACAGACATAATGAAATCACTATCCACATTAAAAAATAAATTAAAAAGAAAAAGTGTAATATACATTATTTCAGATTTTATTTCAGAATCATATGAAAAACCATTAAAATTTCTAAAATTACATCATAAAGTTATTTTAATAAATATTTCAGACATAAGAGAAAAAGAAATACCCGAAATTGGATATGCATATGTTGAGGATGCAGAAACAGAAGAACAAATACTAGTAAATACATCAAACAAAAAATTTCAAAAACAATACTCAGAATACATTAATGAAAAAATAAAAATAAATCAAAAAAAGATGAATGGAATTGGAATAGATATGATTAATCTTAGTAATGAAGAATCATTCGACATTACAATTAATAGATATTTTAGAAATAAATGGAAGATGAAAAACTAATGGAATTTGGATTCATTAATGCATTATTTTTATTTTTACTAATCCCAATACTAATTTTTGTATATCATAAATACAATTCAAATAAAAAAGATTCAATTTTAAAATTTAGTTCAATAAAAATAATAGAAAAGGCAATTGTTAAAAAAAACACAATTAGAAAACATATTCCATTTGTATTGGTAATGGTGGTTCTTTCCTTGATAATTATTGCACTTGCAAATCCTCAAACAACAACCATGGGAGTTGAAAAAGGAGTCAACATAGGGATAGTTTTAGACGGTTCAGAAAGTATGGCCGCATCAGATTACAAACCAACACGCCTAGAAGCAGCAAAAAATGCAGTAAATTCACTTGTAACAAAAATTAATGTTAAAAATAATGTCGGAGTAGTTCTTTTTGAAACTGGAGCCACTACAATATCATATCTAACACCAATAAAAGAAAAAACACTTGATTCAATTTCGTTAATTCAACAAGGTTCTGGGGCTACAGCAATTGGAGATGGCCTCTCATTAGGGATAGATATGGTCTCATCAATACCTGATAAAAAAAGAGTAATTATTCTTCTAAGTGATGGAATACAAAACTCAGGATTAGTTACTCCACAACAAGCAATACAATATGCATTAATCAATAATGTACAAATTCATACAATAGGGATTGGTTCTGAAAAGCCAGTTTATCTTCGTGATGACATTTATGGTGAACCCCAATATGCAGAATTGGACGAGACAACACTTAGAGATGTTTCAGGTAGTACAGGAGGTAGTTATTTTAAATCATTAGATGAAGAGACACTTAATCAGATACTGTTAGATCTTAGTTCCAATATGGAATATGAAAAAGAATTATCCACAATTAGAGATTGGTTTATTGGTTCAGCTATTGCATTTCTTCTTTTAGATATGTACATAATTTATGGTAAATATAGAATTGTAGTATAATTAAAGTAAAGAATTATTCAAGTTTTGATTTTTTTTAATTCAAATTTTTAAGATTATTAGATAGTTTCAAGCAGGAGATGTTACTAAAAAATATGTAAAACCAATCAGACCAAGACTATAGTTAGTTAGAATTTTTTTAATGGTATTTTCTACATTGAAGACATAATTTTGAATTCTTAATCAAATCACAAGTACACATATTGTGACAACTTTCACATTGTAATATTCTCACTCCAAACATTCAATCATGTTATTTTATAATTAAATTATAAACATGGATTTGATTCTAAATGTTAATTCTAAACCCCTAGAATGAGAATGAAAAATTAACCAGATTCAGAAAAACTATCATTGGGGTATAATTTCAAAGTAGGTTCAAGATTTTCCAAAGTAATTTCTACTTTTCCAATTCTACTTCGATAAAGCTTAATTTTTTTTCCTTCAGCAGAAATTATATATTTTTCAACTTCAGCCAAAGCAAGTTCTTCTAAATTAGATAGTGTTTTGTAAACAGTTGAGATGGATATTTTTAATTCATTTGCAATTTGAGTAACATCTTTTGATTCTTTTTTAACTGAGAATAAAACTGAACGTGTACAAACATTGCTTAATGCTTCAATCACTTTTTGAGTAATATCAAATTCAGATAATTGGATTATACTTTTTTTAGACATTAGACATCTAATTGGAGACTAATATTAAAACAGGTTCAGGTTTTTTAATAGAAATTTCAGCATTTTTTATTCTACTGCGATAAACTTTGTATTTCCTACCTTTATCTGAAATCATCCATTTTTCAACTTTGATTAATGTTAACTCTTCAAGATCAGATAATTTTTTGTAAACAGAACTAAGGGGAATTTTGAGTTTATCTGAAAGTTCAGCAGCAGTACTTCCTTTTTTTACAATTGAAAATAAAATTGCTCGAGATTCAGAGTCTGCTAATGCTTCAATCACCTTTTGAGTAATATCATATTTTTTTAATTGAGGTAATGTAAGACGCTTTGACATATTATGTGTTGAAATATTTTTGTATTTAAATTGCGCAGGTCCATTCTAATTCTATAGAATAAGAACAAGGAATTACAAATAGATGAAAATAAAGAAATTAAAAAATATTAATTTTAAAAAAAACTAATCCTAATGACAAGGAAAGCCTGCTGCATGTCTCATATCGTGAGTTAACTCATGGATATACAAATCAGCATATGCTGATTCACCTAACACGACACTAAAGATATGGCCTTGATCATAACCGACAACAAATAATCCTACTGCAAAGACTATTGCTAGTGCCAATATTGCAAGAATAGGTACACTTGTTTTTGTTGTATTAATTTGTCTAATTTCAGACATGACAATCAGTCTTGGTTGAATCTATTTATGTTCTTTGATAGATAATGAACATTATCAAATATTATCTTTGATCCATCCAAATAAATTCAAAATAATGTGATCAGAACTATCAAAATTTAATAAAGATATTTACAATAAATCAATTTTTTCATAAATTATGAAATTATATTATTTGTTAATTCCGATTTTAATTGGCATAGGTACAGGAGCGATTTTAGTTATTACTCCAATGGATAATTATGATGATTCAAAAACATTGACAGCCTCAAAGTTAATTGAAAATGGATCACCTATTATGGGTAATCCTGATGCCAAAATTACAATTTTAGAATGGGGGGACTATCAATGTACATTTTGTTACAAGTTTCATCAAAATACTCTAAATATTCTCAATGAAGATTTTATTAAAACAGGTAAAGTAAACGTGGTCTTCAAAGATTATCCATTAAATGGTCCTGATTCACTTTTAGCTGCTGAGGCATCATATTGTGCACAAGACCAAGAAAAATATTGGCAATATCATGATGAATTATACAAAAATTGGGGAGGAGAGCGAACAGGATGGATTACTTCAGATTCATTGAATCAATTTGCCACAACGATTAATCTAGATTTAAAAGAATTCAATTACTGTTTAGATAACCATACACATAAAGATCGTGTAAATACACACTATCAATTTGGCAAAGAGTTAGGAATTGATGCAACTCCATCATTTTTAGTATTCAACGAAGATAAAATTATCAAAATAAGAGGAAATCAACCACTAGAAGTATTTTTAAAAACATTTGATGAATTAGGAGTGCAGTGAGAATAGAAGTGAATCAATTAATATTCGCATATTAAAAAAGAAAACAGAAATGAGAGAGAAAATTAATGTTGAAAAACAAGATTCGGTTAAACTGTATAAAATTAGAAAAACATTAGAAGAATTATCAAAAAAAGCAGGTAGGGGTACTGAGTTAATTACAGTATACATACCAAAAGGAAAACAACTTCATGAAATTATTGGTTCACTTCAACAAGAACAAGGAACTGCAGATAACATAAAGTCTGATTTAACAAGATCCCACGTAGTTGATTCTTTGGGTAAAGTTGTTTCAAAATTAAAAATGTATAAAAAAACACCACCAAGAGGCTTAGTTGTATTTTGTGGGGCATTACCTACAGAAGAAGGTGGGCCTTTAGGAAGTGAAGTTGTAACTGCTTGGGAAATTGAGCCTCCAAAAGATTTGAATCAGTATTTGTATAGATGCGATGATCATTTCCATGTAGATATTTTAAAAGATATGCTAAAAGATGATAATCTAATTGGCTTTTTAGCAATTGATGCAAAAGATGCTGGATGGGGATTGTTACATGGGGATAAAATCGAAGTATTATCTCAAACAGGATCAGGGGTTGCAGGAAAACACAGACAAGGTGGACAGTCTGCAAAAAGATTTCAAAAATTAAGAGAAATGGAATTAAGTTATTTTTACAACAGAGTTGCTCAAACTACAAGGGAGTATTTTATCGATATTTATCCAGTTAAGGGATTGATAATTTCAGGGCCTGGACCAACAAAAGAGGATTTTATCAATGGAAATTATTTAGAATATAGATTACAAAATAATATCATCAATACAATTGATGCAAGTTATTCAGGTGCTGAAGGGATTAGAGAAGCATTTGCAAAGTCAGGGGATATTTTGGGTAGTTTTAGATTAGTTGAAGAGAAAAAATTCATTGAAGATTTGTTTAGAGAAATAAACACAAACACAGGTAAGGGCTCCTATGGATTACAAGAAGTAATAGAATTTTTAAAAAATAATGTTGTCAAGACTTTACTTATTACAGATAATACAAATTTGCACAGAGTAGAAGCAGAGTGTAAACGATGTAAACATGTTCAAGAAGATATTGTAGAAAGACCTTTGGTGATTCCTAAAAAAACAGAATACAAAAACAATCCATGTCCTGAGTGCAAAGCCATGGATATGGAGGTAAATGAGCAAGATATTGTAGACTATTTAGAAATAATTGCTGCAAAAACAGGTTCACAGTTAGAGGTTATTTCTGGAAGTGCAGAGCATGGAAACATGCTTGCAAGTCTTGGAAAAGTGGGTGCAATTTTGAGATATAACCCAGGTCACTCTAAATAAGTTCAGTTCTAATTTTTACTGCCAACTCAGATAATGTTTCATCAGTTGGAATTTGACGTTTTGTCCAGACAGTTCCTTTTTTGTTGTATCTGGGAATTATGTGAATATGTACATGAGGAATAATTTGTTTAGCTGCCTTACCATTATTTTGAGCTAAACTAAATGCATCAGCATCTGCACCTGCAAGTACTGCCTTGGCTATCTTTGGAATTAAAGAAAAGATTTTACCAACATCTTCAGAATCCATATCGGTAATTTTTTCATAATGTTTTTTTGGAATTACCAAAGTATGTCCATCATCAATAGGATATTTATCTAAAAATGCAATATGAGACTCATCCTCATATACAATATGAGCATCACGGGTCCCATCTAAAATATCACAAAAAATACAAGTCATGTCAAAGGATATTTTTCAATTTTATTTATTGTTTGTATTGAATGTTTAATAGGGGTAAATTTTAGACTTTGAACGTTCATGGGCCGAAAAGAGAGACGAGAGCGTGAAATTAAACGTGATAGTTACGCTACAAAACACTCAGCAGAAAAAAAGAAAAATACTCTAATTGCAATAGGCGTATTGGCAGTAATTGCAGTAATTGTTGGCTATGCAGGTTACTTGTTTTTGACAATGACTGTAGAAGCACCTGGAGGTCCAGAAAATGCAGGAGCATTAGGAAGTGAACACTCACACGCAGGAATTTTAGTAAAAATATTTGGAGATGAATTTGATTTCTCAGCACCGGCTTATCAAATAAAATCACCGTGGATACATTTTGAATCAAGGGATGGCTCAACTGTACACAAACATGCAACAGGTGTAGAATTAGAGTATCTGTTTAATTCACTATCAATAGGTATTGATGATCAATGCTATGTATTCCCAGACGGAAAATCATTTTGTACTAATGATGATTACTCTTTGAAATATTTCATTAATGGTGAATCAGTATTGGATATCAGAGATTATGAAATTGAAGAGGATGACAAAATATTGATAACGTTTGGTGGAGAAACAGATGAACAGATTCAAGAATACTTGAACCAATTAGATAATCAAGAATTAATTAAATAAAAATAATTTTATTCTTTTGTTGTAAACTGTGCCATCTTATCAAAGAACATGTAATATCCACATGTAGCACAACGTAAAACAGTTAATTCAGCAGTTAGAAATTCCTTATCTTCAAATCTTCCACTTAATTTTACATTTTCACCTGCAATCATTGCTTTGTTACTTTTACAAACAGGACATTCCAGGGCTTTTTGTTGTACTTTAGATTCTTCACTCATACAAATTTTGTTTATTAATTAGAATTTAAACCAATGAATATTTTGTGTATTGTGAATCTAATTTTTGACACCTAGAAAATGGACAAAAATAAACTTATTTTGTTTTCTTGGACTGAAGGTCAATACGTTTTTTCTGCATAATAATTAGAACAAATGTAATTATTACAATTGGGATTCCAATTTGAATTGCATTAAAGTTATTCAAATTTGCAGTAGAATCAATTGCAAAGACAAAATACGAATAAACTATACCAATTACAAGCATTGTAAGAATAGCAACATACCAATATTTTGTAATTTTGTTTGCAGTAGATGATTTCAATATTTTTCAATTTTTGTTTAACTATTTAATTTAGAAGAAATTCTCCAACTTTCTCAAATATGTAATGGGTTAAGCATACGATTTAGGATACCAATGAGAATCCTCTGACTCATACAGTGTCGAATTCAATTGTTTCTTGTATAGAGTGCAGAGAATAATCATCTTGACTACATGAAATAATTGATCGTACACTTAAGAGAAACAGGTTATTGCAGAATTTGTGCCGAAAATTAAACCATCTCATCCAATTTATGGCGGATTATGAGGTATTGTTATTTTTACCAGATATGAAATCTAACACAGATTAACGATTACAGATATAATTAAAAAATTATGCAGGTATCGATAATTTTTGTAAATAATCATAATGAATTCTCAAAAAATCCATTATTTTTCTATCATCTTTTTTACTAATAGGGGCCCCATTTGCAAGGATGCTAAGATATTTCAAATTAGATTCTAATTGATAAAGGGATTTTTTAATTCCATCTTCATATTTTAGGCTCAAAAATTCAAGTAATGTTTCCTCAATATGCAAAATATCTTTTTCCAAATGAATTATGTCTTGATGAGTAGTATCCACATACATTGAATTTTTTAGGAATATATTGAAAATAACCTTAATTGTAGACTTTCTTAATTTTTATTAAATTTTCAAGAAAATTATGAACAAATTTTAATTATGATTTAGAATAAAGTTTTATTTCTTTATGTACTGTAATATGCCGAGAACCTCAGATAGATAATCAAAAATTGAAATGAATAACACTCCGTAATAATTTCAACAAAATTATCTATCTTACAACGATTTTAATTTTATAATTATGATTGTTTTTTTATCAAAGAAACAAGTTTTTCTAGATTTTTTACTTTGTTATCTATTGAAACATAAAATGTAATATTTTTTTTATGAAAAACTACAATATTGATTTTAGAATGTTTGAAAACTATATGATCTAGTTTTCCAATTGAACTATCATTTGCTTTTCGTAATGAAATTAAGGTTGAAACTATGAAAAATTCATTTTTTATTTCTTCTGCTTTTAATAGTGGTTTTAGATCGGGTTGGATTGCACCAGTTAATGTTTTACCATATGTGTTTATCACACCAGTATATCTAATGTGCTTGGATAATTTTATAATATTTCGACATTGTATTTTGTATTTGACTATTGCATCTCTTAATTTATCTGCAGGAGTTTTAACCATATCAAAAAATGAGTTTAGAATCTAATAAGGATTATTACTAATTGAAAATTTTAAAATTAAATTTTTTATGGGTTATGTCTATCATTAGATTTATTTTCTAATTTTTTTCTTAATGCCAAATTTTCTTTAATCAATTTATCATTTTCAACTTTTAGAGTTTGGGCAGAGTTTCTACTTGTAAACAATGGATGTCCAGATGGAACTACCTTTGATTCTCCAGATATTAATCCTGAAGCATAATTTTGATATGATTTTTGAAAACCCTGAAGTTTTTGATTAAGTGTTTCATCATGTTGAGTTAATTGAGGTTTCATTAAATTTTGATGTACTTGAGATAATGGATGATTTAGTCCTGGAGGTAATCTTGGAAATTGTAATGCCATGTGAGGTATGTTTGGATTTAATCCATAGAGGTCTTGAAGGTGTCTCATTACCATATTATCCATGATAACTTGCCCTAATTTGCCATATTTGTGGCTTACTTTGGGCGTTTGATATACGGGTTGGTGAAATCTCAGTTGTTTTTGCTCAATTTGTGTTGATCGCAGATCCTTATAGTTTTCTTTTTCAAATTATAATCAATATGAGTGAATCAAAGAACTGTCTAAAATGTAAAAAAGACATCAAAGAAAAAGAATTACACAAAATTGTAATGTATGTAGTTCAAGAAAGATTCACAGAGCACCACTATGAACACATAGAGTGTCCTGAAAAATTTACCATATAATTAAAGTGCATTAAAAATTATTATTTGAATTCAAATACCTTGTAAAGTTGTCCAGTTAATCGTGAATGGTATTTCCATTCATCATTTTTCCAAATCATTTCGTGAAAACGTTCTTGAGAAGAGGGGTGAATTCGTTCATGAACATCTTGTCCGATTAAAATTTGATCAGGTTTTGCCATATTTTGGATTTTTGCAGCAATATTCATTGCAGGTCCCATTAAATCCACATGAGAATTTTCTTTATCAGAGCCATATCTAATGACAATGTTTTGACCAAAATCAACTCCTATTTTTACCTGTAAATCAGGGTAATCATATTGATCCAGTATAGGGTTAATTCCTTTTTGGATTACAGTAATCATAGATTTTGCACAATTAACTGCGTTATCTGCTGTAAGTAATGAATTATTTTCTGCAATAAAATATCCAATTACTGCATCACCTACAAATTTTAACACATAACCATTATGTTGCCGGATTACTGCAGCCATCTCCTGTGCAAAAGAACTCATAATAATTGCAATTTTTTCTGAAGGCATTTCTAAAGCCATAGTTGTAGAACCAACTAAATCAACGTACAAAACAACCATATCTAATTTATCAAACACATGTTTTCGAAGATATTGATCAGATTCATCTATCACCCCCAAATACTCATATCCTTTTTTTAAAGCACCCCAAACTCTTTTTTGAGTTTCTAAAATCATTGTTTCAGAGTCTAATGTTTTTTTGACATTATTGCTAAGTAACATATCTACTATTGGAGGTGTTTGGTTTGCAGTGTTTATTTCATTAATTTTTTCAGTCATTTTTAATTCCTCATTCTAATGGAAAATCAATTTTGCAGGTAGTACATTTACCCCTATTTCCCTTATATGCAGAATCATAATACTCGACTATATGATTATTACAAGTATGACATAAGATTTTTGATGTTCCCATGCCTAAAAGTAGGAATTAATCTATTTAGAGATTATTGAAACCAAACTTGTGATAAAATAAAAAAATTCTAGTCACAAAATAATGAAGGTTTAAGGAGAGCAATACAAGATAATTTTTTGTGCGATTAGGTTCAAGATCACCAGATGAATTCATTAAATTATTAAATAAAAAAAATGAAACGATTCAAAATCAATTTTTATCAAAAATATTAGAATTAACAAAAACAATAGATACCAAAGTAATGATGGGGGATTCAACAATTACAGAACAAAAAACATTTGACCCAAAACAAGTTACAAATTATCTTGAAAAAATTAGTCAAAAATTAACTGATTGGTCATTACAAGATGTATCAACTACCAATAACGAAGATCTTAGAAGAATTTTCACAAAATTTGAGATTAATGAAGGAAATTATCTGATATCGGGGCACATGTCTTTACAATTTCATGTTTTACTGTTTTACAAACCACTTCAAAGAGTAATTGATGCTCAAAAAGAGTTAGCAGATATTGTAGATACAACAAAAAACAAAGAAACAGAATTATCCGATAACAGTGATCAATTTGTTTTAAATAAATTAAAAGAGATGGGCTACAAGGATTTTGATCATCAAAAACTATTTGAGGTATTTTACGACGATGAAGAATTTAGTAAAAAAGTGTATGCTGAAATTGAAAAAGATGCAGGGGAAGAATTTAAAAAATTAACTGAAAAAAAG
>Ga0209046_1000985_pt1 | contig 12298 bp, 9 predicted proteins | sample SaaInlV_200m_DNA_5_FD_184669 | JGI IMG/M metagenome (GOLD analysis project Ga0209046, IMG submission 184669) | Marine microbial communities from expanding oxygen minimum zones in the Saanich Inlet - Saanich Inlet SI073_LV_150m_DNA (SPAdes) (version 2) | ecosystem: Environmental > Aquatic > Marine... | reverse complement strand
ATCTACCTGTCTCTGTGAGGTCTTCCAAATTTAATTCCATGTTCTCCAAAAAGTCGGACATATTGATTGCATCTTTGCATTGTTCATTCAAAAAGAAATTCAAATTGAACTTCTGGTTATTGTTGTTGTTAATGTTGGTCTGGTTCTCTATGTGTTGTCCACCTGCTTTGGTTGCTTCTATGAGTTGTTTCTGTAGTTCTTGGTTTTGTTTGAATTGTTCTACCATTAACTCTTTGAATTCTTGATTTTGCTTTAATACGTCTATAAATACGCTCATATCAGGCATAATTGGAGGATTTTGACTTGTTTCTATGGGAGTTTTTTCTATAGGTTCTTCTTTCGGACTGCATTTTTGTTTGTGATTCCATAAAGACGACGCGTGCTTAAATTCTTTACCACAATTACAATTATAAACCCTATTGTGGTCTGGTATTTTTAAGCATTTTTTTCCTTCGTCATTGTTCGTCATTGTTCGTATTTGATGTTTACGTGTCATTATATGGGTGTTCCAATTACTATTCTTAACGCATTTAAAGTCACAATGTTCGCAATAAAAATAATTGGCATTTTTGGCATTTTTTTCCTTCGTCATTTTTTATATATTAGACGAATATAAAAAATGCCTAAATCCTTTCGCGTCAAAATAATAAAAAAAAGTATGCAGTCAAATATTTCAAGGAAAAATCCAAATCAAAGCATTATGCTTTGAACGTGTTTTTCAAAAACTTCGGATTCGGAAACTATTTTGTAAAAATGAAAATTGGACATTTTAAAAATGTCCAAAAATGAAAAATCCTACAGAGAGTTGAAATCTAAAAAAACACACCTTTCAATAATATCTGAATATACCAGTAATTATACTTATTTACACCCTTGAAGATTTAAAATGGAACAAAAATTATTCCAAAAGTATATTTGGTATTATTCTTTTTCTACATAATGGACATTTTCTATTTCTTGATTTTATTAAAGATTTCAAACATTTTTCATGTAATACATGACCACAATCTAACTCAATTACAATAGTCTTTGTGAAAATTTCTAAACAAATTGAACAAGGCATTATAGAGCGACAACTATTCATTGTTAATAATAATTATTTATATCTGTTTTAATATATTTTGTCCCAGTTTAAAACTTCAGAGGTGTAAATAAGTCGGCATTTATCAGGCATTAAATCGTTACCATTTGTTATCTTGTTATGTTTTGCTGTGGTTAAATGTTTATTATAATTGCTTTGTTTGCTGCAAGTAAAGTTACATTGTTTACAATAAAAATTTTCGGCATTTTTCGGCATTTTTTTTGTTATCATTGTTATCTTATATTAGGATAACAAAAAAAATGCCTATGAATATATTCTATGAACAAAACCCTTGAAAACGACACAAAGAGAACATTTTCCAGATAAAAATAAATAAATGGGTTAAAAATGCCTTTATTCAGATAGAAAATTGAAATAACTTCGTGAATAGTATATAAAGACAATAACAGCAATTATTTATTAAGAGATTATGACGACTACCAACACCCCCGAGAAGAAGACCGTGAAGAAGACCGTGCCCAAGAAGGAGGCGGCGAAGCCTGAGGAGGCGAATGAGGTGAAGGCACCAACCAGTCTGGGAATGAAGCATGGAAAGTTCATTGATTATGGATACTACATGTTGAGCCATATCAAGGAGCAGCTGGGCGATGACTTCGATTTGAATGCCGCTCTGGATGCCGCTCACACCTACGACGAGACTTGGCAGGACCAGCTGCAGTTCGTGGATCAGTTTATGAACACCCAGAAGGACGTGCGCAAGTCCAAGCGTGATTACAAGCAGGCTCGCAAGGTAGCCGATAAGAAGGCGATGAAGGAGGCAGAGCGCGAGGAGAAGAAGGCTGCGAAGGATGCCGAGAGACAGGCAGCCAAGGATGCGAAGAAGGCAGAGCGTGAGGCGAAGAAGGCAGAGGAGAAGGCAGCCAAGGAGGCGGAGAAGGCAAATGGAACACCCGTTCTAAGTGAGTCTGCTGAGAAGCCCAAGAAGAAGGCGACGAAGAAGGCAGCGAAGAGCGAGGAGTAAAACAATTACAAAACAATATAAAAAGGAGACACTAAGATATAGAGTAAAAGAATAAAACCCATAAAAAGCAACATAACAAAAAAGAAATAAACAATTACCCATTCCTCTATAGTCTAACGGTTAGGATATGAGCCTTTCAAGCTCGAGGTTCGGGTTCAATTCCCGGTAGAGGAACCAGCTCTTATAGCTCAGTTGGTTAGAGCATCGGTCTTATGAGCCGAAGGTCTGCGGTTCGAGCCCGCATTGGAGCAAACGACCAGAATATGTCGTAAAACTTTTTCTTGTCGGACACTTCAAGATGAAGATAAACTATTCCTGTGGTTTCTGTGTTGTATGTTAAGAGAGGGGACATATACGACAGAAATAACAGATATTGATGAACCCTTTAAAAAAGAGCACCCTCTCTGACTGTTTGGATTTCAGTATATGTTATAAAAGGAGGGGACATATATTGGAAAACAAACAGAAGACTCGTAAGTGTATTGTAAACCCTCCGCCGGACGCGGCACGACCTGAATATGTCGTAAAACTTTTTATTTGAGGAAGAACGACTTATAAAATTATAAAAAACTTATTGTATAAACCTTGAAGAGGGTATAAAAATGTGGCGTTCTATTGTAATGTGGGTGGGTGGGACACATTACAACCAAGCGAGAATGTCCGAGTGGTCTAAGGAGGCAGACTTAAGAGATTCTACTAGAATCATAAAATACCTGCTGCATCAGCGCGTGGGTTCGAACCCCACTTCTCGCAATTCCCTCTTGTATATGGGTTAAATATACTACCTTCTCCCATAGTGTAGTGGTTATCACTCTTGACTTTGAATCAAGCGACCCCGATTCGATTTCGGGTGGGAGAAAATTGTTAGCATTTATGCTATAATAATTTGGATTATATAATTCAGATTATTATACGATAGTTTCATACTTCCAAATATATCCTTTTGAACTCGAACGAATTCCATTACAACAAAGACTTATATTGCCGTTAGAAGTACCTACATGTCTTCCTGCTTCTCTACACGACTTAAAAGTATTTAATCGATTTCCCGCCATATCAAATTGTACTATCACTCTGTTTCTTTTTTCATTAATCTGTTTATATAATTCGTTCGGATGTTCAATAAATGTACCATTTGGTTCAATCCTTTCATATTTCCAAATATATCCTTTTGCTGTTTTATGTTGTCCAAGGCAACAATGAGTTATACACGAACGTGTAGTACCTATATATTCTGCTGCTTCTTTACAGGTATTAAAAGATTTCAATCTATTTCCATCCATATCAAATTGTACAATGTTTCTATTTATTTGAGGTATACCCCTTTTTTTATAGTGTTTTAGATAACCTTTGAACCTTCCGGTTAGTGGTTCTATATTTGTTTCATTCGAATGAATACTTTCATATTTCCAAAAATATCCTGCCGCAGTTTTAATATTTCCGTTACAACAATGTCCTATAACAGAACTGGATTTACCAACATATTTTGCTGCTTCTACGGTACTATTAAACGTATTTAATCTATTTCCTTGAATATCAAATTGTACGACTTTCTTATTTTTTAACAGAGTTGCTGCGATTTTGCGTTTCGTTTCTTCATTATGTCTTCCCGAGTTACCTCCAAGTCTCAAGTTGTATCCATTTGGTGCCAAACAATTATAATGTTCAATGTATTTTATTTCCATATCATCCAAGCAATTATCAAATGTTATGCATACTAATTGAAACTCAAAGTTATCAACACCATATTTTTTGAAGGCGGATTTTAGATACCTACAATTGCTCCCATTCTTTAAATGTTGTTTCCATCTATCTTCTAAGTCTTGTATGGTTTGTCCAATGTATGTTTTGTTATCGATCTTGTTTTTGATTCTGTAAATATAACCCATTTATATATTTACATAACATTTTATTTTTATATAATAATTCACATAATTATATAAATCCCTAAATATTCACTTCTATAGAATTGTCTTGTTCTTTTTTTAGTTTTTCTTTTTTATTTAAATATGCAGTTCTTGCGTATTGTTTTTTCTTTTCAGGAGAGACTATATATTCTTTATTCTTTGCTAATAGTTCTTGTTTATGTTTCTCATAAAACGCTCTGTTTCTTGCAGGAGCGGTATATTTTTTGAGTTTTTCTTTTAATTCTTTGTTTTCTTCTTCTAAGAGTTTATTTCTATTCATTAGTTCTTCCAAATCCATTTAATATGTTATTATACGATATTTTTATATAATTTTGAAAACTTTGATTGCACCATTCATAGAAAACTAACTTATGAAATTACATAAAGGAAACTCGCCATTATATAGTGGTGTATATATGCTGATATGTATGCACCTGGCGACCACGATATAAAAATTTATAACAGATATTTTTTATAAAATTCTTAGGGGGATTAGCTTAGTTGGTAGAGCGTTGGATTCCAAATCCAAAGGTCGAGAGTTCAACTCTCTCATCCCTCATTTGCTCAGTTGGTTAGAGCGTGAGTCTAATAAACTCACGGATTCGAGTTCCATACTGAATATTTTCCCGCCAATTCGTCTTGTGTTATGTGTATTTTCCCGCCAATTCATATTGAATTATTGTAAAAATATATGCGACCAACTGCATATATTTTTTTTGAATTTTTATCAGGTTCTCGTAATTGAGGTGATATGTACATCCGCGTAAGGTTCTTTTATGATCTTGTCGGAAACTCGCAAATGATTCTTAGGTGGGGGCGTGTGGTAAATTCACGGAAAACCTCGCTTTTTAATTCGTTACTCATTTCTTGATTCGTCACTCATTTCTCGATTCGTTACTCATTTCTTAGATGCGACTTTACAATATATCCTTAGGTGGGACCATTTAAAGACTTGGTGGGACCCTCAACGGAACTCTTGGGTGGAACTGTGTGTCGTGTGCAGGGTGACAGAGGATAAATAATAGACTAAACAATATCTATCTCATACAAGTCTCATACAAGTCTCATACAAGTCTCATACAAGTCTCTCATACAAGTCTCATACAAGTCTCATACAAGTCTCATACAAGTCTCATACAAGGTCCCCAAGACAAGTGGTTTGAAATATCATACCCGTCACCAAGTAGGGGTCGCAGTTGGAACTCGGTCGTCGGTCTTCGAAGTAACCCTGTTTGTTCTTGTAGTTTTCATTACCGATCCGCACAGATGCACCTCTGTCGGCAATACCATAAGAAAAAGTATCAAACGAGGCCGTTTCAGATTTCCCGGTCATACGCAATTCGTTCCCTTCGCCATATCGTTTCATATGTTCACTATGTTTGGACCCCAATTTATGAATGGCGTCATAAATAAAATCCAATCCGTCTTTCCCGTCGCCCCCTTCCCTCATACGTTTCGTGCTATAATTGGTATGACAACCAGACCCGTTCCACTCACCGGCAAGAGGTTTGGGTTCAAAAGACACACACACGTTCTGTGTTTCAGCCACCCTTTTCAAAATATATCGGGCAATCCACAAATGGTCACCTTGTTCGATGCCCACACAAGGCCCAACTTGGAATTCCCATTGTCCAGGAGCGACCTCGGCATTGATGCCCGAAATTCGCACACCCGCTTCCACACACAACCGCAAATGAGTATCGGCCACATGTCGTCCAAACGCATTCTCTGCACCCACGCTACAATAATAGGGACCTTGAAGTTTCGTTTCGTCATACCCCAATGGGAGCAACGTAACCGGGTCAAGCAAAAAGTATTCTTGTTCCAATCCGAACCAAGGTTCTTCTTCACACTTACGCTCAAACAATTCTGTCGCCCAGTGTCGATGATTATTCGACAACGGTTCACCAAGGGGTGTATAGGTATCACACAAGACGAGTTTGTGAGGACCTTTGCGAAAGGGGTCGCCAAACAACGCTCTCGGTTTCAAGACAACCTCGGAGTCGTGGCCGAGTGCCTGGTTTGTGGAACTACCGTCATAATTCCACGGAGGTAAATCACCAATGTTAGAAACAGGACTATACATCACCTTTGTTTTGCTACGTAATTCATTGTTTCCGCCAATCCAAATATATTCCACAAAACAAACCACATCAGCATTCATATTCTCAGTCCTTACAAAATAAGGTGAACCAATTTTAAATGATTATGTGTGTTTAATATATATATTATACACCTGAAATGCCGAAAACGAACCTATTAAATTCGGTAAACTATACGCTCTAGATGGATTTTCTTCATAAAAAATTGAAAATAATCATCAACAACTCTCTATACGCAGCAAAAAAATCAATAGCAACAACCATGAACGACTTAACACATTTCCAGACGTTTTGTATCATCAAGCACAAGGCAACCAATACGGATCAACCAATCCATCACAAAAACATCGTTCAACCAGTCTACATCGTGAAACACGCGTCCAACGTGTCGTCATCACTGCGTAGGAATAGTCCCACGACTACGCCAACCATTCTATAAAAATCCCCCACCCACAAAGAAAAAATACTTTCTACAACATGTACAAAGTATTTTTATTGTTTTCTATCTGAATCCGATTTTACTGAGTAACCTCATCGGTAATCTTCTTGACACGCTTGGAACCCGACCTGTCTACCGCTTCGACTGCGTCTTCCTCCTCCTTGTCCGCTTCGACTGCGTCTTCCTCCCACCTAGAAACTTGAGTATCCCCTCCCTCTGCACGTCTCGGGGTATTTTGTTGGCATCTCCCATCTTTCCAACCAATTTATTCACCTGGCCCACTGCTGTTTGTTTTCGCATAATCCGATTTTTCATCCCTGTGCGTATTAAATATTCAAGGAGGTCGTCATCATTATTTGTTTCTGCGAATGTAAATAACATGTCTTGGATTTTCTCTTTATCTGTAAGCGGAATCGCATTACGCAGTTCGGAATCGTCGTTCATCGCCTTAACGATAATTTTTATGACGGCGACGTCTTTGTTCTTCACCACCTGTTCAAGTATACGGAGGATGGAGGTTGGACTTGATGTCAATCCCCCCGCTGCGATGAGGGCCTGCACTATTTTGAGGTGGCCATTGGAGGAGGCCCGGGATATGGGAGTATCGCCATTGTTACTGGCCTTGTTCACATCTGCCTTAGCTGCTATGAGGGCCTGTACTATTTTGAGGTGGCCATTGGAGGAGGCCTGGGATATGGGAGTATAGCCATTGTTACTGGCCTTGTTCACATCTGCCCCCGCTGCTATGAGGGCCTGCACTACATCGAGGCGGCCATTGTGGGAGGCCCAGAATATGGGAGTCTCGTCATCGTTATCGGCCTTGTTCACATCTACCCCCGCTGCTATGAGGGCCTGCACTATTTCGAGGCGGCCATTGTGGGAGGCCCACCATATGGGAGTCCTGCCATAGTTATTGGCCTTGTTCGCATCTGCCCCCGATGCTGCTATGAGGGCCTTCACTATTTCGAGATGGCCCTTGGAGGAGGCTTCGGTTATGGGAGTCCAGCCATCGTTATTAGCCTTGTTCACATCTGCTCCCGCTGCTACGAGTGCCTGCACTATTTTGAGGTGGCCATTCTCGGAGGCCTGGGATATGGGAGTCCTACCATAATAGGCATTGGCCCTGTTCACATCTGCCTTAGCTGCTATGAGAGCCTGCACTACCTCGAGGTGGCCATTGCCGGAGGCGTACCATATGGGAGTCCTATCATAGATATCGGCCTCGTTCGCATCTGAGATCAGCTTATTCACCTGGTCGATATCCCCATCAATGGCCGCTTTTATCAAGCCTTGGTGGCCGCCGCGCTGTTTCTTAGTGGACCGCGCAGGTATCTTGTATGTTTTCCTACACCTTGATTTTCGCGTCTTCGTCTTCATGAAGTCTCTATATACTACCATATGAGAATATAGTGAAAATCTACCGCTTCGTCATCTTCAACCGCGTTTTATAAACTAATCTTTTTGTAATTATGTGTGTTTAATATATATATATATATTATACACCTGAAATGCCCAAAAAACCGTCCAAAAAGAAGGTAACAAAGAAGAATATCATAAAGAAGACCAGACAAACCAAAAAGAAAGGGCGCAAACAAAAAGGAGGGTCAAACGATGCCCTCAATATGCTTGTGAGAGAAGGGTCATTAGAAGAACTCAAAGATTACGTAAAAGCGGGTGGAGACGTGAACAAACCGGGTTCTTTAGGTATCACTGCCTTAATGGAAGCAGTCATAATGTTAGACAAAAACAAGGTCCAATATCTCCTTAGTCTTAGAAACCCGGGAGTAGACGTGAATGCTGTATCAGACCATGGACACACTGCTTATTCTTACGTATTTGGAAACGATGATATTGTAAAGATGTTAAAAGATGCGGGAGCAAATACCGACCCAGTGTATCTGTTACTCCTCGCCATCGAGAAGAAGAACAACCGAACCGCCAAGACCATGATAGACAACCGCGAGAACCTGGGTCTAGATATAGACAAGAAGACTGCATACAAGGTTGATGGTCTACTATATACGATTCATGAATCGCCTCTTTTACTTGCTATCAAGGAGAACAATCTAGACATCACTAGACATCTATTAGACGCAGGAGCAAACCTGAACATAGTTAGCGACATTGAGGAGGCGAATGTCATGATAAATAATTCAGACGACAGTTTCAACTACACTCCCCTGATGCTCGCAGTTAGTTTAGCGAGGCTCGATGATATGGACAAGATGGTGGACCTCTTATTAGAATATAACGGAAACCCAGAGAGAGACCCCTCCAAAAAGTTAGACATTGACGCCATTCCCGGTGAATATGCTGCTTTACATATAGCGATGTTACTTAAAGACCAAAAAACATACCTGGTTAAAAGGCTGATAGAGGCGGGAGCAGACATCAACCTACTTACGAAAGATTATTTTAAAAACACGCCTCTCATCTTAGCAGGGTATGATGGAGACCTGGATACCATCAAACTACTCGTGGACGCAGGGGCGGATGTATCCATAGAGAACAGTGAGGGGGTGGATGTGGTTGTCGCCGCATATGAGGATGCAATTGCATATGCGGGTGCTGAAATGGACGTAGTGGAATATTTCGCAGAGCGTGGGCATGAAGGAGCAATGGAAATCTTACGAAATCATGAGCAAGAAGAAGAGCAAGAAGTGCCAGAAGAACCCAAAAAGAAGGATACCCAAGTCATTGTTCAGCAAATCCAACCCGTCTCCATAGAAGACCTGCCAGCAACAAAGACGGTGCCCAAGGCATTACAAGACCCCAATCCATCTTTCTATGACGTGATTGATATGGAAGAGAAGAACGTGGAAGACTTTCTCAAAGAAGACCCGGAGAACATCATGTTTGTCTATGAACAACAAATGATAGGAACCAACAAGAAACAACTCCAGCACGAATTCACCACGAATCGTACCAAGATAATGTTGGAATGTATTGAAACCAAACCCGCCTTCCATCAACCCGATAGTAACATTGTGAAAGACAACCAAGGCAACATCCACTATTATTTGAACATGGACATCATCGGTCTCTTGGGTATCATGATCAACATCGCTCAATTAAAAACTCTGGTGGGGATGAAACAAGTGCCATCCGATGAAGAGGCGACGCAACCAATGTCGATTTCTTCACCCGAATTCGCACCAGGAACATCCTGGACGCCAGGGACACCAGAAACGCCCGAATTCCCACCAGGGACACCCGATTTTCCACCAGATGGTTTTACACCAGAATATGCCCCAGATACGTCTCAGTCATTCGTAGACATGAATAACTTATCGGGGATAGGTGACGACTTATCACCAATCAATAGAGGAGGAGACCATCACACCCGAATCTTTGTCGTCGACAAGAGCGAGGACCCCAAGAAGATGCGTCCCATAACATCCTTTGGGGCATACGATATGGACAACGTAGTGAGTGCGAAACATTGTGCGGAAGAAGAACCGATAAGGATAGGCACGCTGTATTCTTTGCGAGAACCCAAGTCCGCGTCCAGTAAGAAAAAGACAAGACGGTCCAAATCCAAATCCAATAAGAAAAGAACAAGACGGTCCAAATCCACGTAAAATTGAAAAGATAAGCAGCCATGACTGTAGTATGCAGTAAAAGAATCACAACATGAACGACCTAAGTAACATCCATACGTTTTGTATTATCAAACGCAAGGCAATGAATACAGAACATTCCGTCCCTTATAAACAAGTTGTTCGACCAGCATATATCATAAAACATGCATCAAAAATATCATCGTCGTTGCGCAGAAAGAGTCCAACGACCCAACTTTTATAAAAATGTGTATTGAATGCGCTGATAAAAATACTTTCTACATCGTGTACAAAGTATTTTTATATTGTGTGATTTCCTTACTGCGTGACCTCATCCGACTCTGACTCCGACTCCGCCTCCGACTTCTTGACACGCTTAGGACCTGCCTTAATACGCGCCTTATCAGCAACACGCGCCTTTGTCTGACGGGACAATTGCTTATGAACATCTATCATATGGTTCTTCAAACTCAGCAAACGAGAATGCATATCATACGTGCGATAATAACTGGACAAGATGTCGCCATACCTCATTGCCTCGGCATACTTTTTCTGACGAATCGCCAAAGTAAATGTGCGTGTATAATTACGAATCAACGTTTCATCGCATACATTCTTGTCCTTGGCAATATCCTCCATCTCCCGGAAAGGGGCATCTCTCTTAGCCTTATCAATCTTCGTCATTTTTCCCATATCAAAAATCACTCTACGAAACGAATTGTGTATACATAACGTAGCAACCATTGTTTATATAGTTCACAAAAAGAATAAACGTGCTCACTAACCGATACAGCGAGAGACAGTATAATCGGTGTGAACAAACGCGAGAAAACAAACGCGAGAAAACCCATATAAAAATATCTAGACAATATATAGAGAGAGCAATATCTATGGGAAACTGTCTAACAATAGAAAACGACGGATACTTAGAATGTGAGTTATGTAGATGTGAGTTAAATGTGAAATATATATATTGTGCGTATTGTAACAAACGTTTTCATTATCATTGTTTATGTAAGGACGTACCAAATTTGGATCATTGTGTAAAGTGTAAAACGCCAAATTTACGATTTGTCAATACACGAATAGAAAGTCAAGGGGAAGGGTCGTTTGATTCCATCTCGCTGAAAAGCAAACGATATACAATATGAAAGGACCCATTTGTAAACAATGAGGATTACGTATATACAATCTATATACGTAATTAATAAAATCAAGAAGAGATTTTCTCAATCTCACAGACAGTTTGTTCCAAAATCCGTGCTCGGCCCACAGCAATCCCAGTGGTTTCCATGTTAGTAATAATGTCCATATAGTGGTCAAAGTTTTCGACTGTTTTCATGGTGGTGTGCACTATGTTTTTGTAATCGGACCACAATACATGGTTTTTAATATCCAAATCATTCACACATAATGAGTTCTCGGAAACAATCAATTTGTTCGCAAAAACGAGACGGTCACACCGGATGTGTTGAAAAATCTTGTAGCATTCGAAATGGTGAACATTCACAATGACCTTGCATTTTTTAATCAATGCGTCGCGTTCTGCGCCCCAACCGAGAATATTCAAACAAGACAATCCCGAGAATTGTAGGTCTTCCCATACTTGTGTGCGTTTATACGTTAATGCCGAATTAACAGATGCGTCTTTTTTGGGACATGCGTTGACGACCCCCACATCATATTCATATACGCGTTCGCGGTTCTCCAATAATACGTTTTCTTTGTTGTTGTATTGATACGGGAAATAATAAATAGGCGCCGACATCTCGATATTGTTCTCGTTCGCATAGGTCTTCATGACTTCAATGTTCGCCAAACTATAATCGGCCACTTTGACCCCGCGCCGAATAAACTGCATAACATGGTCCATACGTTTTTGTTCCGTTAAGTTCTCTACATTTAAAAAGATGAAATTGGAAGCTTTATATATTTCTGGCGGAAAGTTCTCCAAATCTAACCACATTTGGGTAAAAACAATAATCACGTCGGGCTTCAGATATTCACTGTATTTCGTTGCGAACTCGCTCATCTCGATAACCTCCTTGAATATATTGAGAGAATCGATATAATCATCGAGAACCTGAACATTGGACTTGTAAACCAATACGAATTTCTTAGAACTGCACATAATATTGAGCTAGAATAAATGGAAATAGATAACTATAATAATATCATTTAATTAATTTACGAATAAATAATAATAATAAATAATAATCAATAAATA
>Ga0209046_1000982_pt1 | contig 12306 bp, 10 predicted proteins | sample SaaInlV_200m_DNA_5_FD_184669 | JGI IMG/M metagenome (GOLD analysis project Ga0209046, IMG submission 184669) | Marine microbial communities from expanding oxygen minimum zones in the Saanich Inlet - Saanich Inlet SI073_LV_150m_DNA (SPAdes) (version 2) | ecosystem: Environmental > Aquatic >... | reverse complement strand
AATATTGCTTCTGGTATGATGGACGAAGCAGGTATAATTGTCAGAAAGGCTTAGTCGGTAAATCAGAAATTTCCGCCACCGCCGCCGCCGCCACCGCCGCCGCCGCCACCGAAACCACCGCCGCCGCCGCCGCCGCCGCCACCACCGCTGCTAGCACTGCTTCTTTCAGAACTAGTACTTCCAGAGCTAGACCTAAACGATCTACTCATTCCATGATAACTCCACATGAAGTTGTCATAATTATCATCTCTATAATTATCTCTTGATCTTCTTTTCATTAAAGGAAGCCCTAGTATTAATGACATTTCTTTTTTCAATTGTCCACTTCCATTGTTTATCATTCGAAAAAACATAGCAGATATTGGTCCTACAAAAAAACCAATAAATACCGTTACAAAAATTCCGATAAATATATCATCAGTACTTATTTTTTGAGCTTCCATCTTCCATGTGGAAGAGTTTGAATAACTCAAAACTAACATAATTGCCATTGGAAAAGAGATAATTATTGAAAAGGCGGTGGCAATATCTGATCTTGAACTTCGTAAATTATAGATTTCTTTTATGATCTCCAGTTCAGTTTCATATTTTTCTAAACTAATATTTACATCTTCATGCCTAAGTTTTTCATCAAGTTGTCTGAATGATTTAATTTCCGAATCTTTCATACCTCCAAATACTCCATTCCACTCACTTCTGATACTAGAACCTCCTGACAAATTACTCATTATTGCTCTATTAATCACTGCTGTTTTCACGAGTGCCTCATCTTTTCTTTTTCGAAATTTTAATTTTTTAGGTATAGAATAAATGAATAAACCAATACCAATAAACAAAAACATAACTACCAATAAAATTGGAATTGAATTAATTTCCAACCATTCATCAATTTTGAATCCATCGTCATTAATCGCCTTTTCTGAGTATTGAGTTATATCAGTCGTTACTTCAAACAAACTACTCCCCTCATTCATCCCATATTCTTGACCGTAATACAAACTGTCTTCCATTTGCCAAGTTTGGTCTCGAAGAAATCTATCCCAGTCTCCATTATATTGTTCTCCTGATGATACAGTAATTTGATACCAATACATATCTGACCATAGGGAAAATTCTACCATTATACCCCATACTATACCACAGTCCTGCACCCCATATTCATCAAACACTTCATCCATGTAAGAATTAAATGAGATCAGAGATGCATTTTTTTCTGCAAGGCTGTTTATCGTAATTATGATAATCGGACAGCTAGTTTCGAACTCAATTTCATTGATTATCATGTTAAGTTCTACTTCCTCATCATCAGATAGTATATTTGCATCATCCACTACCCAAATCTCATCACTCCAATCAAAATCTGGAATTATTATTTCGCCTTCTTCGAGAATAGGTCTCAATCCCTCAACTGCTGCATGTAATCCCTCAAACCATTGATCTTCGGCTAACCAAGGTCTTACTTCATTATCAAAGATGCTTTGCACATAACCGTCTAATTCTTCACCCAAGTATCCTCCTCCTAATTCTATCCAAAATTGCCTATCTAACTCAGATATAAATATCAGAATAGCCTTATCCTCATTCCTATCGTCCATTATACCATACTCATCAAATGCAAATCGTGCATATTCTTCCATTTCCCAATCATCTGGCGCATCTTGACTTTCATAACTTTCAATTGTAAGAATTACAATTGGTGTCCCTGTATTTAGATAGATACTATTACATTTATCATTTAGAGAATCAAACTGGCTTTGTATTAGTAATCCTGCATCATCTATTACCCATATCCCATCTTCATTAGGTTCTGGTGGTACGCTTGCTGCGTTAACTGGAATTGAAGATAATAATAAGACAAATAATATTGTAATGCTAAGAAAGTACTTGTTCATATTTGCGTGTATTATTATTATATCTATTAAGTTATTTACGGCAAAAAATCATTTATTTAATTTTATGAACATTTCTTCTAAGTCTTTGCTTAATTCATTCTCAGTCCCATCATTTAGAATAACTAAATCTGCTAATTCAGCTGTGGCATTTAATGCTTGACCTGCAGCATCTTTTGCCACAGATTCTGCCTTTTCTTGCCTGATAAATGTCTCTCTATCAATTGGGTCTCCAGCACGAGCTCGACTTTGCGAACGTTCCCATCTAGTATCTGAACTGGCTTTAACTTCAATCAATAAAAAATCTTCTCTTTTCCTCAATGCTTCAACTTCACCAGGGGTTCTAATAGAATCAATTACAGCATTATCTCCATCAAGCATTTCTAGTAGCATTTCAGCTAGAATACCTGCGCCACCTTGCCTTCTCAATTCTCTTCCACCTTCAATCAAAGCATCTCTAGTTGGTTCAATATTTTGCGCAGCAAGCCATGTTCTTATTGAATCAGAACAAGATGCAGTCTTCAGACCTTTTTTTGAAAACCAATCGACAATAGTTGATTTCCCTGATGCATTTCTACCAGTTAAACCGATTAACATACCAGTCCCCCATGAAAGGACGAACATAGTGCTTACCTTTCCACTAACTCCAATATCTTCTTGTTGAAGCATATTTTAATTCGGCATTGTGTATCGATCTAAGTAATCTTACTCTCTCTCCAAAAACATGTCCTCTGAGAATTCTTGTTGCTGTTTCTTCAGCAATGCCTCTTCCCATCATGCAAATCACAGCATCTTTGCCATGCGTTCTAATTAATTCAGCATTCTTTGTCATTTTCCCAGAAACTTTAGGGTCTTTACTCTTTACCCAATCTACTAACATAGATTCCATTCTTTCAGGTGCACATGCTTGCATTGTACCCGAACATGTAGAACAAGCTTCAATTCTTTCTTGGAATCTTTCGACTCTTTTCCGCATTATATTTTGACAATTTAAACATACTAAAACGGCTCTTTCATTTAATAGACGAACTTCTAAATGTTCTCTCAATTCTTTATCAGACCATGATGGTAGTAGCAAGTCTTTCTCACTTTTCATTGATTGTCCTAGAGGGCCAGGAGGGGTTAGAAGAATTTTGATATCACCATTTTGAATCTCAGTTAAGAAATCAATAGTCGAATCAATATCCATTCTTTCATGGAATAATTTACTCAATGCTTCTTCAATTACAGGTGTTCCTTTCCATCTTCTCATCAATCCTTGAAGATTGACTTTACGAGGGTCAACTCCTTTTTGTAAAACTCCCATTCTCCGAGCGACTTGAACAACCCTCCATCTGACTGCTCTACCATTAGGTATTGTCATCCTCATTAACGATGGAAGAGCCGCAGGAGGAGTATCTTGCAACCAACCTAGAACATCAGAGGGAGTGGTCCCTGGAATTTGGATAGATATTCGATAAGGGTCAATTAATGTACGTCCCATTTTACCCTCTTTTAATGAGCCAAAAGCCTGAATTAAATATGCTAAAGTTTCATTTATTTTTGACCCAGCACAGGTATTCAAGATAATTGTCCCTTGTCTATCCTCAATTGTTACAGTTTTTTCATCAGGGAGTACTCCCGTTGCGTCAAGGTGTTCCGATATAGTATAAATCAAAGTATCTCTGGCACTTGGTGAGATAGGATATTCTTCGAATGAGATAGTATTATTCTCATCTTCAATGGCGCCTAAAGAAACTGCTACACTTCTCCTTAATTGCCCTACCTCTCTGGCTACTTCTTTCGGTACAGGGGGTAATTCCCCCGCCCAAACAGGTGCTTCTCCAGTTTCTTTTACCGGTGCTACAAGTAATTCTTCTTGTTCCGGATCTGCATCAATAATTTGCCATGTTCTACCTGCCATTACAAATCTTCTCGCTCTACCTAAAGAATCGTCACTAGCATCGTTATTCAAAGACAGAACGAATGCCTCATCAACAGAACCTAGAACTGTTCTAGTTACTGCATCTCTAACTCTATATGATATTTCATCTGGAATCATAGATATATGATCAGTCCTAGATTTTGATGCTTTTCCTGAAGGTGAATACCAGCCTTTTTTTAATGATTCAGGAAGTACCCTAAGCATTGCCTTTTTCCATTTTATTTTATCAGAATCTTTCTGCTCTTCATCCCAAGGCGGTTTTTTATCAGGAATATCTTCTCGGCATCTCGAGGCTAATTCTTCCCACAGCTTTGCTGGCCATTTTGTGACATCAGATTCTTCGGGTTTTTCGACAAGTCGTATTAACCAACGATCATTTAGAACTCTTAGGATGTCAATACTTGATTGATAATTCCATTCGTCAAATATCGAACAATTCTCTATTATTTGATTCGCTTTATCTAATGGTACAATACTTCTTTCAATTCCGAGCTGAATAAATTGATTTGCTGCTACAACTCCTGGATTAGTTTGCCACTCAATACCCTCGAGTTCTGAGGACATAGCCTTTCTCGCTATAACTGCACACTCAGAGATTTCATCTAATTCCCATGCGAGAATCTCTCCTCGTCCCGTTCCTCCGAGATGATGTTCTGCTCTTCCCATTCTTTGCAATAATCGGTCAACTGCTCTTGGCGACTGCAACTGATGAACTCTTTTTATCGAACCTATATCTATTCCTAATTCCAAACTACTTGTGCAGATAATTCCATTTAATTCACCTTGCCTTAGTTTATCTTCCATATTTCTTCTTGTCTCTGCTGCTAAACTTCCATGATGAACTCCAATTTTAATTTCTGGAACAATAGCGCTAAGTCTTTGTGCAACTGTTTCTGCAGCCGATCTAGAGTTAACGAAAATTAGAGATGGTGAATCTTTGATTAATGAATTAGCTAATCTCCTGAAAGCTGCAATTGAGTTGGGGGAAACAGACCACTGTACAGAAAGGATCTCATCTTCAGCGGATGGTTTTTCTTTGTGGACAATAACTTCAGTAAATCTTGGAGCAGGGCCAAGAATAGGTTTTGCACTCTTAGACATATATTTTGAAACTTCATTAGGATTACCAACAGTTGCAGATAGACCAATTCTTTGAAAACCACCTTTATTAATATCTGCAATTCTCTCTAAACCCACCATTAATTGTGATCCTCTCTCGCTTCCTGCAAGGTCATGAATTTCATCAAGAATTATTACCTTCACCTTAGAAAGATGTTCTCTTAACCTACTCCCTAAAAGCATTATTTGTGTTGTTTCGGGGGTAGTAATCAATAGATTCGGGGGATTTTTTGATTGTTTATTTCTTTCTTTTTGAGTAGTGTCTCCATGCCTTAATCCGACAGTTAATCCTAAAGGCTCTAACATTGTAGATAATCTTCTATCGATATCTCTATTCAAAGCTCTAAGTGGAGTTATGTATAGTATTGACAAACCCTCCCATTTTTCTTCAAGAGCTCTAGAAACTACTGGAAGAATTGCAGCTTCTGTTTTTCCACTTCCAGTCGGCGCAACTAATAATCTATCTTGGTTATTACACAAATCAATCGTTGCTTCTTCTTGAATTGGTGTCAAATTCCATCCTAATTGAGTAATAAGTTCGCGAACTCTTGGATGCAATGCCTCCATTGCAGTTTTACCCATGTTGTTCTCGAAAAGGTTCTATCTAGAAAACCCAACGAAAGCAGAATCCACTTCCATACCCTATCGGTTATGGATGAGGCGGGATAATATCGTCCCAGTTTTCCATTTTATTAAGCGTGATTGTGACATTAGTAACTTCTCCATCTTCCCAGTAATCAACGGCTATAAAAGTGGGTCTATTGTCCATTATTTCCCAACATTCAATAGACCTATTTAGTAAGAAATCATAATCATTTACTTCCTCTGATCTGTAAGGGTCGGCGACCCCGAACATGCTCTTTAACCAGTTATTAAGATGCCATACTGGTTGACTTCCATCTCCTCTATGAACAGTGCATTCCATGTCTTCAGGATTATCTTCTGCATAATTAGTCGTCCATCCAAATTCTCCAAAATCATGAAGCCAAGGATAACTCTGATTTCCCGTTTGTTCCCAGAAAATGACTAAATCTTTACCCATCAATATCAAATCGCCAATATCTGGCCAATTATCGCCTAGTTGATGTGTATATATTCTATCATACATCCCAGTTTCATTGAATAAATATTCTAGATGATCTGCAGGGACATTATTTTCAATAAGTAATGTGACTACATCTCCACATGAAGATAAACATTCATCATTAGTTGAATTCATAAGAGAATTCAACAAAGATAACCACTCAAAAGCATTAATTTCTGAATACAAACATGGATGTGGAAATTGGCCCGGCGATCCATGGCAAAATCTCACATCTTCGGCATCAGTATCCTCATTGTTGACGTGGTGTGTGTCAACCATAAATGCTCTAATTCCTCCATCCCATTGTGCCTGAAGGCCAGTGTAATGATTTACTCCCAGAACTACTCCATCTTCCGCAGCAGAGTATGCATTATGTGTTTCAGGAAATGTAAAATCATCATAACTTCGTAAACAATATTCTGACATTCCATGACAAATCATTACATCTTCAGGATCTAAAGGGTCAAAATTTCTTTCATATTCCCAATTATTAGGTAGTTTATCGCCATCTATGTCTTCGTCAAGATAATTACAAATCCCATCACCATCGAGATCTGATGGATTAATTGAGGAGTTATAAGCTGACGATAGACAGTCTATCTCTAAATCATTGCTCCAACCATCGCCATCAGCATCATCATCTAATAAATCACAGATATTATCTCCATCTAAATCCGATGGCAAATCTAAAGCATCATCAGGATTAGTAGTACAATTAATTTCCAATAAATTATCCCAGCCATCTCCGTCTCTATCATTATCTTCACTATCTTCAATCCCATCGCCATCTAGGTCCGGTATTGTCTCAGTAATACATCCCGATAAAATAAGGCTAAACACAAGAATCATTGTCCAACGTTGACTTTTCATACATCCCACTTGATAGTAAAGCACATTAATTAATTGCTATTACAATTAGAATAAATCTGAACTTGTTAGCGTAAGGCACTAAGCGGCGAAGCCTTACCCCTGTTCGATATAATGGCACGTCGAGACGAGCAGCAGCGGGGATTTTTTGGTCGATGGTGGGCTAATCAAAGCGATAGACATTATCAAATAATCACGAATATATCAATTCTCTCAGCTGCTCTCTTGGTGTGGGGAATTATTTTTCTTTTCGTATTATCTGGTGCTTCCGACCCCTCCAAAGAGAATCTTGTGGCATTAACTTGGATTGGGATGGTAGTTGGAGGTATTGGAACATTTTATGTTGCTCCTGAGTTTTTTTATTATTCAGGACAAAAACAATTACTTGATGATATTTTGTTACTTGATTCAAGGGCCGAAGTATTAAGGCGTCGAAAAGAAGGAGAAGATGCTGCAATAATGCTTGGTTCCAGATATATGAGATTAATGAGGGGTTTGTTAGAAATGCATCAAATACCAGTTGGAAAGAATCTTTCTCTTGAGTCAATAACCCCTAATCGCAAATCAAAAAAACCATCATCTAATACAGAATCATGGTGGAATAATACAGATTCAGTACTTTCTCGTAGACTCCCCGGTCTCGATATTTTAAGGAATCTATTTTATCATAGATTATCAATTTTAATATTATTAGGTTCTCTAATAACTTTGTTTTGGAATAATTTATTTGGTTTAGCAACGCAATCGGGTTCGAGAGAATATACTATAGATTTGACAGAGAGAATTAGTGGTTCTTCATCTTACTATTATTCTGCGGCTCATTTCGATCCAGTTAGTATAATTTTAATTTCATTCTTCCTAATAATATTATATTCTACTAGACCTTTTTATGATAAGGAGGAGTAGTGTTGTCTAATGGTATCAAGACATATTTTAGAGAAGCGATTCTTGCAGTAGGTTTAGTTTTCTTACTTCTAGGCTCGATGTGGCTTGCAACAGGAATGTTTCCCCCTATGGTAGTGGTTGAATCAGGTTCAATGAAACATACAGAGGATGGTTCACTAGGCGCTATAGATCCTGGTGATTTAATATTGGTAATGAATCCTGATAGAACCGAGATTATCACCTTTGTAGAAGCTTCTAATGTCAATGACGAAAATTATGGTTATGAGAAACATGGGATGTTTGGGGATGTTATAATTTATCAGAAAAATGGTGGTAGCGATACTCCTGTAATTCATCGTGTTTTGCTAAAAGCAGAAGCTAATCATACAGAAGTTCCTATTGGCGACAACTGTTCAGAAGGCGTTCTTGATAAATTAGAAAATATATGCATTTTAACTTGGAATGTTCCTGGTACAAATTTAGTGAATGTAAATGAAATAAATCTTACTATTGATTATTCATGCACACCACACGGGAACTTAACCATTAATCGCTGGGTTCCTAATCATGAAGGTTATCTGACGACAGGTGATAATCCATCAACAAATGGATGCACTATCGATCAACTCCGTGCTACGAGCCCTGATGCTGAGGATGATTATATTCGCAGCCGTGGATTAAAAGATGAAAATGGCAACCCTGTTACAGCGGTTAGAGGTGATTGGATAATAGGAGTAGCATCATCAGAGATACCATGGGTTGGAGCAATTAAATTATTTTTCTCTGGGACATCTAGCTTCGTATCCGGGCAAACATGGAATAATCTTCTTTCACTGATAGCAATAGTAGTAATAGTGCCAATGATTTTTGACTTATATTTCTATTCAAATAATGATGAAGAAGAGTAAGTTAATTCAATGCATTAGCAAGTAATATAGGCAATAAAACAATAATTAGCATAATAATACTACTAAAACCACTAATCCTATTTGCTAATGATTCTACTTTTAGTGGATTCATATCTTTTCTCAAAAATGATATAGCCGAATGAGTACTATCTCTCGCAATTTGACCTCCATCAAATGGAATCATAGGTATAAGATTAGCAAATCCAAGTATGAAGTTAATCCATATGAACCAGAATAGAAAATCAAAAACAGCTAACAGCCCTTGAGTTCCGATAGTAGATTTAATTAATCCGTCACCCGCTTCTAATAGATTTCTTTCATCTAAAGGAATTGTATGCCCATCTAGTTGTATAGGTGTCCCCATCATTTCTAACGGCTTTATTGCGAAGAGAAGAGCTCTTAATGCTGGATGTAATTCCTCAGTCGATGATAATTCGTATCTTTCTACTGCGCCAGTACCTGAAGAAAACCCACTAACTCCAAGGAATGCATTTCCTCCCTCGATTCCATTTTTTTCAAGGAAATCAATATATTTCTGAAGACAATCATCGCTTTCACTACAGGTATTTTCAAAGTAACTTGGAATCCCTTGCTCAAGATAATAATCTAATTGATCTGTTAATGTTACCGAAATTCTTCTTGAGTCTCTTTCTCCAGATTCATTTTCTCGAGATAATACAGATAATTGAATTGTATCTCCTGATGACTTTGATTCCATAATTTCTTTGAAAGTATCATAGTCTGGAACCCAAATGCCATCTATGTGTGTAATAATCTCATACGGCTCTAGGCCAGCTTCTTCTGCCCCACTACCTACAACTATTGCCTGAGCGTGCATACCAGGATCTTTAGCTACAAACCCTGATGCGGTTACTGAAAGGAGTATAATTACAAAATATGTTGCGACTATATTTATTGAAGGAGCAGCTGCATATATCCGTAATCTTTCTCTTCTGGGTGCTCTTGTCATTTCTTGTATTTCAGGCTCAAAAAATGCACCCATTGGTAGAGGTCCAAGTAAAAGTAATCCGAAACTTTTAGCCCTCATTCCATGTACTCTTGCCTGTATTGCATGGCCATATTCATGAATGACTAATGCAATTACCAAAGCGATACCTGGCCACCATAATGGAACGAAACTTGTGACTCCTGGTATTAGCAACAAGTCTTTTGTTGGAATTGATTCTTCAGGAGGTGACATTGCAGTCAGTATTGCACTTGAAATAAGTAGAAACATGACTCCAAACATGACAAGGAAACATAGCCATATTGAAAACTCACCAAAAGATATCCAAAAACGCCTATATTTAGATATCTTATCGAGGACAACCCTGCCTTTATTCGTTCTAACCATTAATATGAATCCAAGCATTCTAGTTGCATTCCATTCGTCAAGTTTGCCTTTATTTTCTAAGTAAATAAGTACCGAATACCAAGTTATCATGACAATAACCCCCCAAATTGGAAGTCCTAACATATAGAAAAAGTATATTGAAATCATAGGCAAAAGATGTCTTATCAGTGAGGCATCTTCATCCTGCATGGTCATCGGCACACAGTCCTATTCTTCAACTTGTGTTCTTTCTTGCATAAATGACATGAAAGAGAGCCTTATCCGGATAACATGGATGTAGTAGATTCTGATGATAATAAGAGTGAGTTACGCCAACTTGATTCTATCCGAAGAGGCAGAGACAGCGTTCTCAGATTGTTGAATCAAGCAAGAATGAAAAGTATTTCACAGCAACTCGAAAATTTAGTTCAAGAATTTGACAAACTCGATGCAGCTCTATCTGGAGATGATGAATCATACTGATTAATTAGAGGCTCTAGAATTTCTGAATAAACTTTCTTTGCAGCCATATTAGATTCTATATTTTTAGCACTCTCAGATTTTGCAATAAATGCTAGGAATTTGTGCAGCGGTAGCCCCTTATCCCAATCTAGATATGGGGTTCCATTTCTTGTTAAAGGCAATTCTGGCACCCTTCTTGCAAGTAATCTAGATTTTCCAGTCAATCCTTCTATTTTCACTCTAAATATCCTCCAACTATCTCCTCTAACTCCCTTTAATCTATATGCATAAAATGGTTGTAATGAACATCTTCTACCTATTTCTTCTAGAGCCTGATACTGCAATACGGTTCTTCCTGAAAGGTATAGTTTTTTCTTTTTTGAGGATTTCACCTCTATTGGAAAGCAAATATCTCCTCTCAATAGCAGTAAATCACCAGTTCCTTCCGAACCACTTCCCGGTGCTCTGACGACGAGAAAAGGCCGTTGGCAGATTTGCATTGCTTGGGCCCGTTCAGATTCACTGCATGATCTAGTAATTGCCTTGACCCCTTTTTCTTCTCCAGCAAGAACAGATCGTAACTCGCGTTCGTATGCGCTACCAACTCCCATGTTTGCCTATCGTAATCTCAAGGTTCTTGACGACATCGATTGAAACATGCAATTAAATGCCTTTTTCGATGTTTTTTAAATTTAACAAAAAAGAAAATTATTCGAATTTTCCTTTCCTGTATTCTCTTGTTCTATCTACTCCTGGAAACTGGTCTTCACTTTCACGATATACAGTCTTCATATTCTTAAGGAAACTTTGTTCGTTTGTAATTATCAGTACCATGTCAACTCCTGGATCTTCTCCTTCATCCATCCAAGCAAGAATAATTTCCATTGTCATTCTCGCACCTTCTCTATGAGGATATGCGAAAACATCCATTCCCAATGGTGGTAGGACTAAAGTTTCTCTAGGTTCTAACTTTTCGACTTCTGCAAACATTGACTCATATGATTTTTTCAATAATTCTCTACGATACTGATCTTGAGTAGGTCTCCTACAATCAGGGCCAACAACATGTACCAAATGTTCTGCCGGTAAATTGTAAGCAGATGTCGTCACTGCTTCTCCAACACCACAAGGTTGAGAATTAGTTTTTCTTTTTTCCTTAGCAATAGCAGTACACGCTTCTCTTAATTCTGGACCTGCTACAAGTTGCATTACCTCATCTAATCCTTCTCTACCTGCGAGTCTATTATTTGCAGGTAATACCATTACGTCACCCTCTACTCGAGATACATTTCCGAAGCAGACTCTCACTTGACCATACTTACATTCTCGAACTATGATGACCTCTGCCATATTTAACTCAGAGGAGGCCATGCAATATGTATGCTTCTTCTCTCCCTTCTGAGTTTATGAGGGAACATTTCATGCGTGAAGACCCTCACGCCTTACTCATGTCAGTGGGTTATGTACTAGTAAATGTTGAACCGGGTTCAGAAGTTGAAGTGTTCAATGCAGCCTCAGTGTTATCATTTGTTACCGATGCTAATCTTCTTTTCGGAGATCATGATTTAATAGTCAAATTAGAAGCAGATAATATGGGTGATATTGCAAGATTAGTAGTTGAATCAATACGTGCTATACCTGGTGTTTTGAATACAAAAACACTTGCTTGCGCAGAAATGTGATTCTAATTTTCCAGACTTGGTTTCCCCCGTAATACCTCGATAGTCGCGCAGTATCGCGTTTTTTATCCAATACCTTCATATCCTATTTTGATAGGCGGAGTAGCGGAGGATTGCTTTATGTCAGACAAAAAATACTTCGTACTGATGGAGAAT
>Ga0209046_1000974_pt1 | contig 12368 bp, 18 predicted proteins | sample SaaInlV_200m_DNA_5_FD_184669 | JGI IMG/M metagenome (GOLD analysis project Ga0209046, IMG submission 184669) | Marine microbial communities from expanding oxygen minimum zones in the Saanich Inlet - Saanich Inlet SI073_LV_150m_DNA (SPAdes) (version 2) | ecosystem: Environmental > Aquatic >... | reverse complement strand
CCAATGATGTAACCGCGTTAATGAATAAGGCCATTTCACTTAGTCATCTTGGCAACTATCATGACTCAATTGATTACTATGATTTAGCCCAACGAGTAGATTCAAGCTTACGCGAAATACCTTCTGCCAAATCAAAATTATTTGAAAAATTAAACATGCCTGATGAGGCATTTTTAGCTGCACAAGGCGTATTGAATAAAGATATGGCAAAAATCAAATCTGACGCTAAAGAAAACAAATGTTCTATTTTTCATCAATTTTGTGAAGATGAATTTGAAAATTCAAAATAATTTCATTTAGCAATATCTAAATCATTTTATACATAAAATCTCTACATTATTTTGATGTTTACCGGTATTGTTGAAGGAATTGGAACAGTCAACAAAATTTCAAAAATTACTAAAAATCGAAGTGCAATTGAAATGACCATTGATTTGGGTAAACAAGTAAAGGGGTTAAAAATTGGACAAAGTGTTGCACTTAATGGTGTATGTCTTACTGCAACCAAGATATCTAAATCTAAATGTATTTTTGAAATGATTGAGGAGACTACAAAAAAAACTGATCTTGGTAATCTAAAAGTTGGCGGTGTTGTAAATATTGAACGAAGTTTAAAGGCAGGTGATAGACTAGAGGGTCATTTTGTTTTAGGTCATGTAGATGGAGTGGCAATAATAAAAAAAATTCTAAAAAAACCTAAGGAAGTCCAAGTTTATTTTGAAGTTCCTAAAACTCTAGCAAAATATGTTGTAAAGAAAGGATCAATTGCTATTGATGGAATTAGCTTAACTGTTGTTGATATAAAAAAAACATTAGCCTATGTTTCGTTAATTCCCCATACTATTGAAATTACAAATTTTCATACTAAGAAAGTAGGCGATAAGGTTAATATTGAAACTGACATCCTTGGTAAGTATATTTTAAAACAAGCCTAATTATCTACTACATTAGTGGTAATTACCCGTTTTTTAGTAAACTATATACCTAGATCGAAATAATTTTTGTGTATGTCACTTGAAACTGGACTTGAATCTCTTAAACGTGGAGAATTTGTTTTATTATTTGATTCCGCTAATCGTGAAAATGAAATTGACATGGTTGTGGCAGCAGAATTTATCACTCCTGAACATGTTGCACGTATGCGTCAAAATGCCGGTGGATTGCTCTGTATCGCACTAGAAAATAATTTTGCAAAATCTCTTGAGTTACAATACATGCATGAAATTCTTGCTAGTTCTTCTATTTCAAATAAAGAAATGATCATGGGTTTAGCTCCCTATGGTGACTATCCAACATTTTCATTATCTGTAAATCATTATCAAACATATACTGGAATTACTGATAAAGATAGGGCATTAACAATTATGGAAATGGCTAATATCTTTAAAGTTGAAAATAAACAGAAAAAATTTGTATCCTCATTTAAAACTCCTGGACATGTGCCTTTGTTGATTGCATCCGAGGGATTATTGGCATCCCGTCAAGGTCATACTGAAATGTCTGTTTACTTAAGTCAAATTGCAGGTTTAACTCCTGTAACTGCCATCTGTGAAATGATGGATGCTGAAACATATTCTGCATTATCTGTAGACAAAGCAGAAAAATTTGGAAAACAAAACGGTATTCCACTAATTGATGGAAAAGAACTTTTAGAATATGCTGAGGTGAATTAATTATGAATATAGCTATTGTAGTTTCAGAATTTAATGAGGAAATAACATCTAGAATGTTAGATGTTGCAAAGGAAAAAGCTAATTCATTACAATTAACAATTTCTCATGTTTGCATGGTTCCTGGAGCCTATGATATGCCAATAATTGTAGACAGATTACTACAAAATGAAAATATTGACGGGGTTGCTACATTGGGTGCTATAATTAAGGGACAAACAAAACATGATGAAGTAATATCTCATGCTGCTGCTCAATCTCTCACTGGTTTATCTCTGAAATATCAAAAACCTGTATCTTTGGGAATATCTGGCCCTGGAATGCAAGAAAGACATGCTTATGCTAGAATAAGACCTGTTGCAGAACGTGCTATTGAAGCTCTTGTTAAAATTTCTACAGAACTGGAAAAAATTCAAAAATGATCCAACTTAGTATTTTAAAAATTACTGAATACGGTCCATGGACTTTGACATTGGGTAGTGATAGAGAGCATGAGTTACAAATGCTTCAAGCATCACTTTACAAACAAGTACAAAAATTATTTTCTGAAAAAAATTGCTTGGCATTTTTAAACAGATCTGATGAATTTTTTGTAGTTTCTAACGGTCTTACTTTAGATGATCATATAGAAATTCAAAAAACACTTGAAGGATTATTTGAAGTGCACTTAACTATTTCAATTGGTTTTGGAGACTCTCCTTTTGAAGCCAATCTAAAAGCATATGATGGAAGAAAAAATAATATTATTTTAAACAAAGAACATAATATTTTTGGGTTTATTGATGATAAATCTGAATTAAATGTTTCAATAATGCATTTAGATGTAGATGATTTAAAATCAAAAAGAAAAGATACTTCTCCGTATGAAATTTCAGCAATAATTTTTGATCTATATTCAAAAATTACAAAATATTTTATTCCAAAAAATTCACTTACATTTTTCATGGGTGGTGATAATTATATGGTAGTTGCAAGTAATGAAGCAAAAAATTCAGTTCAAAGTTTTATTGATATGATCAAAAATGATTATAATATTTCTTTGAATTGTGGAATTGGAAATGCATACACTAGCAGGGATGCAGTAAAATTAGCCACAAAATCCCTTGACACAATTCGTGATATTCGAGATTCTGGAAAACCAAAACCTGATGTTTATGAATTATAATGTTGCTAAAAAATATTAGTGCTTTATTGGGTGAAGAATTAGATTTTGTTTCAAATGTTGATATTGAAATTAAAAATAATAAATTTAAAAAAATTCAACCAAAAATTAAATCTACTTTGGAGAAAGATGTAGTTGATTGCCAAGGTTTATTGTTAATTCCAGGATTCATTAATGCTCATACCCATATCGCTGATTCTATTGGAAAAGATATTACGATAAACAGTACTGTGAATCAAAAAATTCATCCGATGTTTGGAATTAAATCTAAAATACTGAAAAATACTTCAGAAGAAAATCTATCCAGTTTTATGAAAAATACTTGTCATTCAATGATTAGCAAAGGCATTACCACATTTGTTGATTTTAGAGAAGGCGGTTTAGACGGATCCCTTTTACTCAAACAAGTATCTTCTGACATTCCAATTCGTTCAATTATTTTGGGACGACTTGATTTTCATCAAAATTCTTCTGAAATTAAAAAAAATACCCCTTTTCCTAAGGAAAAAATTCGGGATCTTCCTTCTTTAGTTAAAACATGTGACGGAATCGGCATTAGCGGTGCAAATGAGCATAGTGAATCTGTATTAACTTCCTATTCTAAAACAAAAAAAATTCGAGCAATTCATTCTTCTGAAACTCGAGAAAGTGTCCGTAAATCTAAACAAATTACTGGTCAGTCTGAAACTATTCGAGCGTTATCTGTGAAGCCTGATTTTTTAATTCACATGACTCATGCTTCAAAAAGTGATCTTCAGGCTGCATCTGAGGCAACCCGTGGTATTGTGATTTGTCCTCGAGCAAATTCTTCTTTGGCTGAAGGGATTCCTGATATTGAAAAAATGGAAAATGCTGGATGTCTTTTGGCATTGGGTACAGATAATGTTATGATAAATTCACCCGACATGTTTCGTGAAATGGATTTTCTTTGGAAGGTAACAATGGGAATTAAGAAAAAAAGAATTGATCCAAAAAATATTCTTAAAATGGCTACGGTTAATGGTGGAAAAATTTTAAAAAAAGATATTGGAATTATTCAAAATAAAAAAATAGCTGATTGCATATTTCTTGATAAACATGCATTAGATTTAGAACCAATGCATAATCCACATGCATCTATTGTACATCGAGCATCTGAATCATCAATTAAAGCCGTAATGATTGAAGGAGAAATTGTACATGGAAAAATTTAATCCACATATAATTTTAAGTGCGGCTATATCGATTGATGGAAAAATTTCTACAAAAATAGGTGATTCTAAATTGTCTTCTAGATCTGATAGTATTAGATTACATAAATTACGATCAAAAGTAGATGCAATTCTTATAGGAAAAAATACACTCTTGCAAGATAATCCTTTACTAACTGTACGATATACTAAAGGTAAAAACCCCATACGAATAATTTTGGATTCTACTGGTAGTATACCGACTAATTCTAGAATTATAAAAACAAGTAATGACGTTCAAACCATAATAGCTGTTTCAAAAAAAATTAATAAAAAAAATTTATTAAGATTACAAAAATTACCTGTAGAAGTAATTATGGCTGGAGAAAATTCTATAAATTTAAAATTATTGTTAAAAAAACTTTCTAGTAAAAAAATTAAAACTATTTTGGTTGAAGGAGGTGGAACTGTGAATTGGGAATTTATCAAAAATGATCTTTTTAATGAACTGATAATTACACTATCTCCTTTTCTAATTGGAGGTACTGATTCTATCTCTTTTGTTGAGGGAAAAGGCTTTACAAAAATTTCCAATTCTCCTAATTTGAAATTAAAATCAATAAAGAGGCTCAAAAACTATCTTGTACTGAATTATGTTAAAGTGTAAGTTCTTATACTTTATTTAAAATAAAATTACAAGAAATTGGCAATAAAAAAGAAAGCTACAACAAAAAAGAAGGTTGCACCAAAAAAGAAGGTTGCACCAAAAAAGACGGTTGCAACAAAAAAGAAAGTTGCACCAAAAAAGAAGACTACAACTAAATCAAAAGCAAAGAAACCAGCATTTGGAGGATACGCAATTAATTTTGCAGGTCGTCAAGAAACTGTAGAACAAGTATTTGGAAAAAAACCAATAGCTCCTAGTGAGATGACTAAAAGAATCTGGATATTTGTAAAAGCAAATAGTCTATCTAATCGTTAAATCTATTGTTAACTCATATTCGTTAACTATTTTTTTCTCTTTTCATTATTTTTATTAAAAAGATATAGATATCGGATTTTATTTTTTATACTTATGACTACCGAATCATTACGACGTGATCACGAATTAATTGAAAAAGTAATCAAAGCTATGCAATCTACAATTGAATTATTAAATGATAAAAAACAAATTCCTGAATCAATTTTACTTCCAGTAATTGATTTCTCAAAAAACTTTACTGATGTTTGCCATCATACTAAAGAAGAAAAATCACTATTTCCTGCATTAGAGGAAGCTGGAATGCCCACTAACATGGGGCCAATCGCTATGATGCTAATTGATCATCAACGATCAAGAGAAATTGGAAATGAAATGGAAAAATCTGCAAAAGAATATCTTTCATCAGGTAATTCTGAAAAATTAATTGCCGATATGCAACTTTACGTTGATCATATTACAGAGCATTTGTGGAAAGAGAATAATAAATTATTCATGATGGCAGAAGCAAGATTACAATATGTTTCTAAAAAAGTCAATGCCGATCTTGATACGATTGAAAAATCTCAATTAAATGATTTGGGAAAATCTCGAGAGCATTATGAGGAATTAGCTGAAAATCTTACTCGTGATGTTTCTAATAGTAAAAATTAATTTTGACTACTAGTATATTTGGTGAAGTCATTAGAGTTAGAAAATTTTCTAATGGTGATGTTGAAATTGACTTTCATCATGAAGAACAAATTACTGAATACCGTTATTCTGCTGATCCTGGTAGATTAGGTAATTTTCCCAAAGATCTAGCTGAAACACTGGTTTCAACTTTAGATACCACTATTTGTGTTGAGATTTTTTTCCAAGATGATGGACTTCCTAGTCATATAGAATTAGAACAATGTGAAGATGAAGATGAAGATGAATATGAAGATGAATATGAAGATGAATTATAAAATTTGTTTTCTTTAAATTTTTCTATTAGACTTATTTTTTAATCAGTTAAAATATTTGTTGCATATCTTGTTTGATTTCATCAATTTTCTTTGAATACGCTTTCCGTGATTTTTCATTCTTTTTTATATTTAATACATTCTGACATGATGGACATTTGAACATACCATCAAGTGATTCTTCAAATGTAACTCTTGGGCAGTCCTCATTACCACAATGATAAAAATCAGATGCATTTTCATAATCAAATCTCTGTTCTAATCGTTCTTGAATTTTCTTTTTTTGATTTTCAATAAAGTGTTCCACTTCTTCTCTTCTGGTTCTCCATCTGTACACAAACCATCCTTTTCTCTCATCCTTTACTCTAATACCCGTAATCAGAGATTTTCCAAAAAGATCATACAATACTTTTCTTACCATATTGATTCTAAGACCTGTGGAACTAGCAATTTCTTCATCAGTTGCATCTTCTGCTTTTAGTAAAGATCTTGCTACTTTGAGATATTCGTCGCCACCAATCATTGATGCAATTCTAACAAAAGGATCTTCGTATTTGTCTACCAACTTCAATCACTTCAAGTTTCTAGTATTAATCCCTTCTCTCATTCACTTCGACATTTTTACCCTTTTTTGTGGGTATGATCTTTCTTTTGGCGTTTGTGAATGCTTTTTCAAATTGTTCTCCATTTTGAACTCTGTCTAATAATATAGCTAATGCACTAATTTCTGAATGAGGCTGACTTCCTACCCCTACGTTATAATCAGCTAATTCATAAATTTCTCTTGGAACTTTTTCTGCACCAACTACAACTAAAATTTTTTCTTCAATGTGGATTTGTTCCTGAACATCATTAATTTTTTCACCATACATTGATAGATGTATTATTTTGAAGCCCTCTTTTTTTTTATTTTTTACAACTGATTTCCAGTTATCAATAAATTCAACAATAAAATTTCCTCCCCACGTATTGTTAATTTTTTCTAAAGTGTCTTTAATTTCTGGATTCACTTCTGTCATGAATATTTTTTCTGCTCCAAAAGATCTTGAAACTAATGCAACATGAGTTGTAACTCTATCATCTCTTACAACACGTTGTCCTATTCTAACAACTTCAATTATCATATGTTTTACCTTCCAATTGATTTTTTTTATATTTATATGGATTTTTGTTCATTATGAAATTCTCAATTATTTTTTTTAACTCACCTATGTTTTCACCTGTTTTTGAAGAAACTGAAATTACTTTTTCATTTTCAGTTAAATTTAGTAGTTCTTTTTTATAATCAATTTGCTCTTTTTTCATTAAATCTGATTTATTTAACGTAAAAATTATTTTTTCTTTCTTAACTCCTAACTCATCCAATGTTCTCATGCAGCTTGCAAATTTTTTCCTTAACTCTAATTGTGAATCACTAATATCAATTACTAGAATAATGATATCCGTATAAGTTAATTCTTCTAATGTTGATTTGAACGCATCTATCATATATGCGGGTAATTTACTGATGAACCCAACTGTATCTGCAATTAATACTGGTTCCTGATTAATTGTAATTCTTCTAGTAGTGGTAGAAAGTGTTGTAAACAATTCTTTACTTTGAGCTTTTGTTTCACCTGTAGTTTTGTTAAACAATGTTGTTTTTCCTGCAGACGTATATCCTGCTAATGAAATTGTTGAGAATCCCATCCTTTTTCTCCCTTGTCTGTGGAGTTCTCTTTGTTTTCCAGCTTTCTCAAGTTTCTTTTTTACTGTCTGCATTCTATGTTTAATGTCGTTATAGTAAACATCAATCTCAAATTGTCCTATTCCCATAAACCCTGGTTGCTCTCCCATGTTAGCAAGACGTACTTTTTCTTTTGCCCTGACCATTTCATATCTTAATTGTGCTAATTTGACTTGTAATTTTGATTCTGAACTAGATGCTCTACTTTCAAAAATTTCAAGAATCAATCCTTCCCTGTCTAAAACTTCTCTTTGTAGTTCCGTTGCTAAATTATAATTTTGACTAGGTTTTAGAATTTCATCAAACACTATTACATCTGGTCTAATTTTATCCGCTATCTCACGTAATTGTTCTAGAACTCCGCCACTGATTCCATACTTTGGTTTTTGCAGATAATTTTGTTGAATTATGTGGACTACTTCATATCCTGCAGCTTCGCATAACCCCTTTGCCTCATTTATGGCGTCTTCTTTATCGTATGTAATTAGAATCGCTTTGTCCATTTTGATATATTATTCCGTTTTTTTCAAAGTTTTTTCTATATTCATATTTAACACAATTTCTGCAATATCACTGGCATATTCTGAAATTCTTCTTATATTTTCGGCTAATCTTCTAACCCTGTACATCTCTTCATCACCTTTTATTGATTTTGAGGCATCTTTAATTTTCTTCTCAAATTTACTAATTTGTTCTATTTTTTTGATAATTTTTTCAGCCTGATAGTAATCTTCTTTGAATAGTGCTAAGCATGATTCATCTAATACATTCAATGAAAAATCATTCATTTCCTGAAGTTTTTCTAAAATTTCTTTTTTGATTGATTTTTTAAATTCTAAAAGATCTTTTGCTATAAATGCGGCATGATCCCCTGTCCTTTCTATATTTTTTACAACTAATCTATATCCTAAACAATTTCTGGCATTTCTAAAACCCATCTCTTTTAAAATATGTTCATTTTGTATTGCAATTTTTAATTGACGAATAATATAAAATCCGAATCTATCTACTTCGTCATCTGTATTGATTACTTCTTGGGCCAAATCCAAATTATTTTCTTTAACAGCTAAAAGTGCATCATTTGACATTGATTTTGCCAAGTGTATCATTCGTTTGAATGCCCCGTCAACTGATAATTCTAACAAATTTACCATTACTTGAATTGTCATTCCGTTACTTGAATCTGAAATAATTTCAGAACCCATTAGCATTCTCTTAACTGCTTCTTTTGCAGTGTTCCTTTGAATTGGGTTTAGTCTTCCATTCTTTGATTTAAGATTAATTATTTTAAATCCTAAAAAGTATAATGAAATTAATTTTCTAACTATGGAATCTGGTTGTTCTTCTTCTGCAATCTCAATTGTTGCGTCTTCTTTTTTCTGTACCCGAGATTCAAATTTTGGTGGATACAATTCTAATGTCGATGATCCTTTTCTGATCATTCTTATTTGATCTCCTTGTTTCAACCCTAATTCCTTAATCCATTGTTTTGGCAGTGAAACTATATACGATGATTTACCCGTAAACTGTATTTTTCTGGTTTCTCCTTGTTCTTCCACAATCTAATTATAAAATATCTTTCTATATAGTTATTTATTTCTGCTATAGTTTAACATTCAACTAATATTTAGAATAATTTTTAGTTTGATATGGAACATTTTGTGAAACTTCAACATTCGTTGGATGCTCTATTTGGTACTGGAACCTCAAAATACTTGCCAAAAGATGCTGACATAAGGTTATCGCGAAGAACTGGAAGAATTAGAACTGCTTCTCATAAAGGAAAATTACTTTGCACTTTGAGAATTGATGGTAGCTTGGCAATTAGCATCCCTTTTGCTCAAATGTTATTACAACATAAAGCATTTCGAGAAAATTGCATTGAAATTAACGAAGATGCGGCCCCATTTGTTCAACAAGGCAGATCTGTATTTTGTAAACACGTTATTTGGTCTGGAAAAAATGTACGTGTTTCATCTGATACTCCTATAATATTTGAAAATCAAGTAATTGCAGTTGGTAGATCTGTTTTATCTTCTGAAATGATATCTGATTTTAAAAGAGGTGTGGCCATTAAAGTTAGAGATAGTTTAAAAAGTCGCAAGGAGGATCCAGTGATATGAGTGGTAGAGGAGGCAATCGCGAAATGCGAAGAATGATGGATAAGATGGGTCTTGATATGAATGAGCTACAAAATGTTCAAGAAGTTATAATTAAAACTGATAAAAAACAAATCATTATTTCAAAACCTTCTGTTACTGAAATGAAAGCAAAAGATAGTTCCATTTTTACAGTTACTACTGATAGTTACGAGGAGGTAGAACTAGAAGTTCAAATTTTTTCAGACGAAGATATTCAGTTAGTGAGTCAACAAGCTGGAGTTGACGAGGAAAAAGCAAAGAGTGCTTTAGAGGAAGCTAAAGGCGATCTAGCAAGAGCAATTTTGCTATTAACCTCTGGTTAAAATTTGCCTTTTATACCTAAAACATACTCTAAAAATGAATGATTTAATTAATGGAATTTATGAATTGTGAATATAATGACCGATGCTGTTGAATCCAAAGTCACTGGAATAATTCAATCTTTGAATGGTTTAGAAGATGATCTTGACTCTTTAAATGGTAAAGTTGGAGATATGAAAAAACAACTAACTGTCAAGACTTTGAGTGAAATTGATACATTATTAGAGAAAACACGTGAAATGGCTATGAAAGAAGCTGAAGTGATAATTAACGCAGCAAAAGAAAAAGCAAATGTTGAATCTACAGGAATTATTCAAGAAGGCGACTCTCAATTGACGAAAATTGAATCCAATACAAATGCCAATTTTGATGATATGGTAAAACATGTTGTTTCTACAATTTTGAAAGCATAATCTGCTATCAATCTTAATTTAAAATTTAATTATCGTATGTTTTGGTATTTGTTCTTTTGAAATTCTTTTTTTTACCGCTTGAATGTTTTGCCTTGTAATTTAGCAATATTATGCCTGTAATCCAGATCGTTCCATTAATTATTGAAACATACAATAGTGGAATTGGCAATTCTATCCCATTTGGTAAATAAGTATTCATCCCTAAAACAATAATTCCCACAATCGTTGATGGAACCAATAAAATTAATCCTATATTTCTATAATTCATTAATATTCTAATTTTTCTATAAACTTAAGGGTGTTGGATAAACAAAAATACTCTACAAATTAACTTGATTAAAAATAAAATTTAAAACAAATACTCTGATTCTATCAATTGAGTAACATACACAATACTAAATTTTGTAATGCATCTGATGATGTTTTCTATAATTTTGTTTAGAAAATTTTTTAAAAAATAAATTATTTATATGAAATAATTACCCTAATTTTTTGTCTATTTTAGATCCAAGTAGAATTACCACCATCAAGAGTCACTGCGTTGAATCCTTCTTTATTTAATTCATCAGCTGCAATACTGCCTCTATACCCCGTACCGCAGTAAGTGCAAATCTTCTTACCTTTCATATCCTCAATTTGTTTTTTCTTTGTATTTCGAATACACAATCCCAAAGGCATGTGAATTGAATTTTCAATCTGTCCACCTTTTAATTCATCTAATTCTCGAACATCAATAATCACATAATCATTTTTTTGAGACATCAATTCTTTTGCAGTTATTTTATCTGCCATGAAATTTGTAATCTATGGCGTAATTTATCTTTGAAGTTAGAAATTTTTGCTTACCAAAATCAATTTTTTCATTTTATCTGGAAAAAACCATGATTTTTACTCAAAGAAATATGTACAATATGTTATAATTGCAAGAAACACGATTCTAAATTCATCTATACATATTTATTGATGTTTTCAAGAAATTTTTTGAAATTTATAAATTTATTATGAAATTATATGAAATAATTACACTTTTTCTTATATTTTTTTATATTTTATTGCGATCCATGCTTATATACTTATAATTTCCATATAAATTACTAAAATGACATGTAAAGGAATTTGTGTGAGATATAAGGCTCAAAAACCTGTTGGTACAGGAAGATATGCCTCTGGACAAAGAAGATGTCAAATTTGTGAAATATTCATCAAATGGGAAGGACTCTGGTGTCCTTGTTGTGGATACAGATTAAGAACTAAACCACGTAATTTGAAATACAAAGCAAAATTACGTGCAAGAGTTGAAGCTGATTCAATTGAGGCTGAAGCAAAATCTATTTCTGATATGGAAGCAGAACTTGCAGCAGAGGCTAAAGCAGATAAAGCTAAATTAACTAAAGCTGCTAAGGTTACTAAAGCTAAGGTTACTAAAGTTACTAAAGCTAAGGTTACTAAAGCTAAGGTTACTAAAGCTAAGGTTACTAAAGCTAAAGCATCTAAATCTGAAACAACGAAAACAAAGGAAAAAACAGCCTGTCAATACTGTGAAAAACCATATGTGTTTATCGCTAAACATGAAGCAAAATGTAGTAAAAAACCGCAGAATGATCAGGATTCCTCTGAAAATGAATCAATAGCAATAAAAGCATAATAAATGTTCAAAGTTTATTGAACTCTCAAAATGGATTTTTCCATAAAATGGTAAATTTTGAGAGTCGTACTTTTTCTTTAAAAATTCAAAAATTTGAAAATGGGTATTTTATTTCTGTAACTGAGGGCAACGATAAACTTGGATCTATGATTGTTTCTTTAGCAACTGGACCGACTCCTACAACTACTACGATAA
>Ga0209046_1000967_pt1 | contig 12442 bp, 7 predicted proteins | sample SaaInlV_200m_DNA_5_FD_184669 | JGI IMG/M metagenome (GOLD analysis project Ga0209046, IMG submission 184669) | Marine microbial communities from expanding oxygen minimum zones in the Saanich Inlet - Saanich Inlet SI073_LV_150m_DNA (SPAdes) (version 2) | ecosystem: Environmental > Aquatic > Marine... | reverse complement strand
TTATTATTGAACGACCTATCACTTCTTAAGGCAACATCAACTGTATCGGTAATATAAGCGTATTTGGGAACTTTGGCACTAACCGACAACGAAGTTGAAAACAGTGCTATTAGTAGTATTTTTTTAGAATTTCCCAAGAAGGTCACCTATAGGCAACATTTTATTTAGCTTATATGCCTTACACCCTCCCTCTCCAAAATTTTCAACCGGCCTATCTTCAAGTTTCTTTCTATCTATATACCCATACAAGGTACATTTTTCAATATTCATTGGGCTTATCACTTTTTCATACACATTTTTAAAATGCAGCTTAACACCAACATAATAATCTTTTTTATTATGAAATTGATCCATTGGTATCATTATTCTTGAATGAAATGGTAACGAGGCTGTTTTAATATCAACTGTCTCAAAATTTTTGGTAACAAAATCATAATTATCAACATTAGCCTGTCCAGAAAATATTTCAAACATACCCCCTTCATCATAAGTAACGCTATTTTCTTTTAAAAAATTTAAAAAAACATATTCAGCTAATTTACCAATATACGTTCTATTTATTTGGGTTTTTAAACTTTGATTAAAGCGGTTAAATTGATTGCCACCCTCTATAATATCTTTCGAAAATTGATAACATTTTTCTTTTTCATTTTCAGTTACTTTACGTATTATCATGACGACTTAGTGTATATTTCAATAAGCTTCTCTTCTGATAAATTTAGACCAACACCCTTAATACCTCCTATCTTTTTATCAAATAATTTTTTTAAAATTCTATTTTTTTCATCAAAAGTTCCATAATGCACCCCTCTATGGCAATTTGGACAAAGTGAAACGATATTCTCTATACAATCAATATTTATGTGTAGCTCACTCCAATATTGTTGTTGAAATTGGATTGGTATAAGATGGTGTGCCTCGGTATAATTCTCCCCAGTAACTCCAGAGATAAACGTTAAATGAAGTTTATTGTATTCACATAAATAATGACTTTCTTGAAGTGCTATTTTCCCAACTATAGGATTTCTCTTTGTTGTTATTTTTTCTCCAGCACTCTTTATTATGGTTGGCTGATGTAAGTAATGAGAACGATATTTATCAATAGTTTCATTAGTTAAATCAGTCACTCTATATGTTTCTAAGATATATTCACTGTCTTCCTTAACATCTATAACCGCATTGACAACCTGTGTATCTCTAACACCAATTAATGAAGTGTCAAAACCTTGGGCATTTTCTAAAAAATCTTTATAATCATTGTCCTCATCTAGGCTTATTAAAGATAATTTCAAAAAAACCTTTTCTATAAAATTATCCATAGAATTTTGAAACATATTGTTAATTTCAATTGCCTCATTATGAATTACAAAAATATCTATATTTTCTAAAATTTTTAAAACTCTACTTCTATCCTTGTATTTACTTATTAAATTTTCAACATCTGGATATCTGTCCTTGCTAAGAATATATTTAACAGATAAATCCACCTGCTCATGAGAATTCATAGTCATAACAAATAGATACAAATCATTAAATGAAATAGAATTAATTCTAAAATCTTTAAGTTTTCTTAGAACTTGATATATAAATACTATTGGAAAAACAAGCCTTTTTTCAACTAGACTGTTCCTATCTGTAATAGATCTTAATTTGATTTTTAATAATTGTTCGGACAATAAAATATTGTACTCATCAACACTATTTGAATTTATAATTTTATGGAATATTGGGGTCACCTTCTCATTTTTGTAAGACAAGGCGTGCTTAGTCAACAATCCGTATAATTGCGATATTACTAACACTCTATGAACATCAGTAGTATCAAAAAATCTAGAATTGTCTTTAAAATATTCTTCTAAATTGGTGTCTGTATTGTTTCTTTGACTCCACTCATTAAATAACTTAGTTGCGCTCAAAACTTTAGAAAATTCTGTTTCTTGTTTGGTAAATAGCCATACATAGCCATCACCATAATCAGTCATTTTATTTACATATTGGTCTTTACTTAGCATATTCATCAGATAGTATCATCGAAACCATATTGGCAATAAAAAAAGATATTTTTGGTGGGACCGCATTACCAATTTGCTTATATATAGATGTTTTATTTCCTAAAAACTTAAAGCTATCAGGAAAGCTTTGTATCCTAGCCCCTTCTCTTGGAGAAAGGGTTCTATTCTCTACTGGATGAATAAAGCAACCTCCAGAAGGGGTGTCAAATCTTGTTGTAATTGTTGGGGATGGATCTCCTTTTTTTAACCTGCCATACGCCCCACTATGGACTGAATTTATTTTTTCCGGCAAAACCTTCCAATTCTCGCCTTCTTTAATTAAAGACATACGCCTTTGTGCAATATCACTGTGCCTAGGCTTAGTATGATTAAATGTTTCCTTATTGTTTGATTGTAAATACTTTTGATAATTTGTTTGCGAGACTAGATCACTAACAACTTCCGCGTCCTCTTGTGTACTTAAATCTGAGATTGCATCCCATGTACTAATGGTTTCAAAATAATCTGGAAAAATATTTTTTATTTTTTTTGTGGTTTTTTCAAAGTATTTGTCAAAATCAATTTCCTTGTCTAGCACCCCTACGATAAAAACCCTTTCCCTTTTTTGAGGTATCCCAAAATCTACAGCCTTAAAAATTTTATAGTACACATTGTAGCTACTTCCATCAAAGTTGTCTTTATCTGTAAATGTCTTAATAATTTCACTGAAAAGTCTCCCTTTATTAGAGCTTAATATACCTTTGACATTTTCAAAAACAAAAACCTTTGGTTTGGTTTGGCGCAAAATATCACAATACGCCTTAAAGAGATAGTTTCTAGGATCATCAACAAAACCACCCCTTATTCTTGCACCAGCCATAGAAAACCCCTGGCACGGAGGGCCGCCTATAACAATGTCAACATGCAAACCCTCTAAAAGTTTCTTGTTAACAACATCTTCAATATCAGCTGTATATAAATTTGTCTCAGGGTGGTTATATCTATAAGTTGGGGCAATGCCCTTATCAAGCTCAATTGCTGCTCTAATAGAGAATCCGGCCTGCTTAAATCCAGTAGAAAATCCTCCTGCACCAGAAAATAAATCAATCACTTGTTTCTTTATCATTTTCCTGTAGAGAGCCTATAGTTTCTGTTAAATTCAAAAAGATATTTTTGCTGATTATCGCTAATTCCATACAACTTTGCCACCATTGAATCTATTTTTGAAATTTCTATAGTGCAATATTTATGCTTATATTCATAAACCGCTTGCTTGGTATTAATTTTATTTTTTGTCTTCTCAAGCTTGTACTCCAAATCAGTAGAAAGAATTTTAAATTCATTATATAAATCTTTATCAATTTCAGGAATTTTAAAGCCACTTAACTCTTTATTTGTTATATGCCAACAATCTGATACCTTGATCCAGAACCACCAAAACAAACTGGAATTTAACAAACAATTACATACATGTTGAATATTTTTGTTATATTTTAAACAAGTGTATTCGTTATCTTTTTCAGGTTTGTGTGTGAAAGACTTAGTCCAAAAAGCAGATCTCTTATTTAAATACACGCAATGACTTTTGTTCAATGTCTGAAGATTTAATACAGTATTTTCGTTCTTTAAAATTTTTTTATATAAGTCCAACTCCAGCTTATTAGATAACTTTGGGTAGAAATCTGAGTTTGTAAAAAAAACTTTAGAAAACTCTATGTTAGAAAATAAATCACCTCTTTGCCTCTTGTACCAGAACTTATAATCTGAAGTGTAAATAGTATGCTTTATTGCTGCATTTTTATTAAACAAAACAATATTAAGCTTTTGATGTACCCCAGAAAACAAACAATCAGGCCTATCTGCGTAACTTAATATATACTGATGACTAGTGTTATCCTCAACATATTTCCTAACCATTCTCATTCTTTTTGTTGAAACATAGGAAATAGGGATAATCATACCCAGCACTCCTTTATTATGGATTAAATCAATAGAGTTATGAACAACATCAGCATAAATATTTCCATATTTAACTTTATTAGAGTATGTTAATTTTGTCTTTTCCACATAAGGAGGATTGCCCACAATAATATCGAATTTTTTACACAAGTCGACACTGTTGGTTACAAAATTAAAACTAAATAAATTTTCATGTAGGTGACTATAAATTTTAATTAGGCTTGCATTGTTAAATAAAAACATGCATTTAAATAAAAGCCTAATCTTTACTATATATGTAGAAAATGGGTCAATATCATTCCCATAAATACTATTTATAATTTTGTACAGATGCTCTTTATTGCATGTTTTTATAAGCTGCCGTATTATCGAAACCTTGACTTCTACTACCTTTATTAAAAATGCTCCAGTGCCGCATGTAGGGTCAAATACTGAACATTTTGCGATTTTTTCACAGATATCTGGCAATTCTTTTTGATTTTGAAGTTTACTGATATATGAATCATATTCGCCCGTGGGGGGGAAGTCTAAATTCATATCTTGAAAAATATATTGAAAAATAGCATTCTTCACAATAAATGTTGAGACATCACTAGGGGTGTAATAAACCCCATTAGACTTTTGCTTAAGCGTTTTTTCATTAATCTCTTCCAACTCTTTGTGGAAATTTTCTTCATCTAAATTATGAGAGGCAAGTAACAAAACAAGATTTTTATAATAATCAGAGTGTCCATCTAGCTTTATATTATGCAATAAATCCAAAACTGACTTATAAGACGTAGAAATATTCCCTTCTACAACCTTTTCTTTTATGTTGATCCTTTTTTTTAAATCAACTTTTGATTTATATAGCTTGTCTAAAATATTTGCATGCTCTAAATTTAAAATAGATCGTAACTCTGACCTTGTATAACTAGCTAAGTCTATTTCAAAGGCTTTATCCATTATCTTCACCTTATTAAAAATGATTCCATGTGTCTGCAAACTCTATAGCATGCGCCTCAGTAAATTTAATATAAAAAATCTCTTTAAATAGTTTAATTGGCATCATGTAAGAAGAATCAATCTCAAAAGAATTATTTGGCGACATATAAAACCCATCGTTTTTATTATCCATATCATCGCTTCCTACACAATCTTTATATAAAAATAAGTCTTTCATAATATCAGTGTCTATATATTTTGGCATATTACTAGCATATATATTATCCTGTATTCCGAGTGTGAATATTTGATGATGTTTTGGGCACAGGCAAAGAGTGTTACCTTTTCTATTAATATCTCTATCTTTCCCCCTGTTTAATGAAAAATCAGTGAAAAAATTCTTCTCTCTATATGCAAAAGTATCCCCACAAATTTGACAATGACCATCATATTGCTCATATAAAAAAAATTTTATTAATTGTATGTTGCTACTATCTTGTTTTAATATTGAACTTGATGTAGTAGAAAAAGAGCTATCATTTAATTTATTTTCACTAGTAACTTGTTTTTGATATTCAACCTTATCAATAATTATAGATTTATCAATATCAACTTCAATAAATTCCGGCTCATCTTCCTCAATTCTCTCTTTTTTTAAAATATCAGATAGTTTTTGGTTTTGCCGCTTGCTCTTAACAATATTTACAAACTCTTTAACTTCCTCTGGTGAGAATTTTTTTATTTCACTAGCAATACCATAGTCCAAATTAAACTCACTTAAAACTTCATTTTTTTGGTCAAAATCTTTAGTTTCTTTATATATATTCTCACCAAATCCTATTTCTTTAAGCCATTCATTTTTATCTTTATCATAAATCTTATTTAAACTCTCGTTATCTACATCCTTTGGGTTTTGAGCCACTCCCAAGTCATTATAAATCCAACTCTCTCTAGACAGGGCATGTATAAGATATGATTTTCCTATTTTCTCTGGATGAGATGAATTATTTCTATAAATGGCATTAAAAACTTCTACTCCTGCATTATTAACTGCATTCCATATTAAAACTGAAGTTGCTATATTTGTACTAGCCTCTTCTAAAAGGGTGTCAATACTATCTATTGACCAATCACTATTTACCCCTGTTGACATGTATCTTTTGCCTTTTGCAGAATAAATAAGCCCCACTCTTTCTGGATGACTTGAAGAAATAGCGCAACGCTCAACCTTTAACTTGTCTTTAGCATCAATTGCAATTAATAAGTTAAGGAACTCTTCCTTATTGTCTAGACCCGTATAAATATTATTCAATTTATACAGTCTTAAAATTTTTGCCACACCATTCATGCCAGTATCTAAATATGGACTATCAATACAAACATCTGATGGACGTGCTAATAGTTCATCTGAAGTATAAATAAATTTAAAAAAACCAAACCTCCAATCGATATTTCTTTCACTAGCAATATAAAAATCTACTAATTTATTTATGTCTTTTAAATGCCCTTCTACAGACTTAAATTTATAATTTTCAAAAAATAATGTCAAATAAACAGCATCATCCAACTCTTTAACATTTAACAATTCATGGAATTTCATCGATTGTTTCTGCTGTTTTTGATTCTTTCCAGATGAATAGGTCAAGGGCTCCGAAAATAAAAAATCAGAGCGCAGACTGTTGCCTTCAAAAAAGTACATATCTTCTTTACTAAAATTAAATTCTCCATTAGAGAGTTTAATTATAGATAAAAAGTCAGTGCTAATATAGTCGTCATATTCTCTGGATTCATAGATAAAGGAGTATATCGCCTGAATTTGTTCATTAGTCTTGGAGTTTAGCCACTCTCTTCCAATTTCAATAGTGCATTTATCAAGATCAGACTCACAATAGTAATCTAAATTATGTTGGGAAACTCTATCTGAAAATTCTTGCAACTTCTCATGTATATAAGAGTCATCCACATAGTCACATTTTAATTTTGAAATAAATTTATCAGCCCTGGAGTTTTTAAGGGGGCTCTTAGCAATGCCAATTATTAGATCACTATTAAAAATTACCCTCAAATCTTTATCTATAAAAGTATCTTTAAACAATCTTGAGCTATAAATACAGCTATCTAAATTTGACAAACTGCCATCTTCAAGTGGGATTAATTTATTATTTTCATCATTAAACTCTTGTAAAAATCTATTATAGACAGGCTTATAAAAACTACTCAATTCGTCATCTTCGCTTGGTAAAACTTCAAAAAAAGACATATTTAACAGATTTAAATTCTTAATGCTATGAATACTTTCTGCGCATAAGTCTGATATGCTAAATAACAATTCTTTATTTTCATTGGCGTCAGTAATACTATCTCGTGCAACTGTTGAAGAAAACGGTGCATTTATATGGAACCCCAGTCCACTAAATTCTTTTTTTGCTGGAAAAAAAATAGAAACATCGCCCTTTATTCGATTAATCTTTTTTTCTTTTTTATTATAAGAGTATGCAATACTTGTATTGAATTTTTTACTGTCAATTGTTGATATTTTATTGAAAATCAACCAATAACTACTACCCTTTGAGCTATTTATTATTTCTGTTATATTTTGATTTTTTCTTTTTAGTATGCTAAACCTTGACCCATCTTCTAGATTCCAAATAATTTCAGAAACACTATCCAAAAAAAGCAAAACATTGTCACTCAATTCGTTAAACAAATTACTAATTTCTTTACACGCAATTTCTTTGTCTTTATTTTTCCTGTTAAATGGAAATTCAAACAGAGTGGTGTAACCATAATCTATTTCCTCCCCGTCAATTAACGAAGGGACAATTAAATTTTGAATTTGGAATGATATGTTTTTTGAATGAATTTTAGGTGTGTCTGTATATGTAAATACCGACTTAAAGCCAACACCAAATTTTCCAATTTTATTTATTGATTTATTTGAATTGCCAATATTTGTGATTGAATTTATATCGTCTTCACTAAAAGCCCTAGTGCCATTATGCAAGAAAATTAAACTATTATCTGATAATTTAAACTCAACCTTTGTTGCATTTGCATCCTCGGAATTCTGTAACAATTCAAATACAAAATGAGCGTTATCTGGGTATAAATCTGACAAGGTTCTATACCACCCCTCTAACGCACCTCTATCTTTAAGTGCGTTAATAATTGCCCTTCCTTGTTTTTCATATTTATGAATACATTTTTTCATTTGTGTCATATCAATTAACGACCTTTATTACGGATAATATTTGAAAACTTCCACTTACTTTCATTTTACTCTCTAGCTGCCTAACCCTACTTTTTTCAAGGTCATTTACATTATCCAACTGAGACTGCCTCATTCTTATAATATCGGTTTGAATCGCCTTTTTCTCTGCTGTAGCGGCAATCTTACGTTTTTTTGAAAAATGCTTTAATAAAGCTCTTTTCTTCTTCTTTAATGTTTCAGATGCAATCATTCTTTCATGCTCTAAAGATTTATTAAAATCTTCAGATATTATTTTTTGCGATAAATTTTTAACTTGCTTTAATTCTGAAGAATCCAAATATTTTTCAATACTTTTACTATTTTCATAAAAAGTGTAATAATCAACATCTTGCAACTTGTTAAATTCATTATCAAGTATCAAAACCTTATGATTTATCGATCTTTTAAATGATTTAAATTCAGTCTTATAAACAACTGCGAAACTCCCATCCATATTTGAACTTACAGAAGAGAAATTGTCAAAATCACATTGTAAGTCATCTGAGATTATTTTCATTAATGGATGAGCTATAGAAATGAGTTCTATATTTTTTCTACCATTAACTAGTAGTTCAAAAGAAAAGTTAAACTTATCGACTTTAGTTAACCTTTTTAAAGCGCTCTTTTGTTGAATAATTATTGACGCATTTTTACCTTGATACTTTAACGTGGCTAGTAAGCTGTACAACCGCCTTGATTCATCTTTTTTCAAAGTATAAATGCTGTTTTTCTCTTTATACTCAATTGAATGATTATCAAGATATTTTAAAAAAAGCTGTTCGCAACTTTTAGATATAAAAGTCTTTTTAGCGTCATTATCAAGACTATCAGACTCTTTATTGTAATCATCATTAAACATAGTATCCAATTCATCACCATGATCTTTGATTTCTTTAGCTCTACGAATTAAGGATTGTTGCTCTATTTCTAATTTTTGCTCAATATCTTTACTAGACATTTTAATAATATCTTGAATTTGGAAATCTTTTTGTATATCTCCTAAGATTGGCTCTAATTCCCCAATAGAACTTTCAAATATTCCAAGTCGGTCATATAATCGAGAGTAAATTCTATCTTCAATAGTTCCTTCAACAACAAGGTTAAAAATTAATAATTTTTCAGCTTTTTGGCCAATCCTATCAATCCTACCTATCCTTTGCTCTACCCTCATTGGATTCCATGGAAGATCGTAATTAAAAATAACATTGCAAAACTGCATGTCCAGCCCTTCAGATCCAACTTCACTAGACAGCAAAATATCAAATTCTCCATTTTTAAATTGGTCTATTTTTTCAAACCTTTCATCAGGAGTTAGATCTCCATCAATTTTTCCAACCTTAATGCCATTTTCAATAAGCTTTCTTTCCAAATATGATAGGGTTTTTTTGAAAAATGAAAATACTATAGCTCTTTGTATATTTTGCTTTTTAAGGTCGTTCAAAACCGTAACAAACCTATCGTACTTACTATCACAATCACCAATAAGCATGCCTTTCTCTATAAGAGAATCAAGCTTATCAATAATCTGAGAATCTAACTCAAAATCATCATATTCGCTATCTATATCGTCAATCTCACTTACAAAAAACTTCCTTGTCTTGCGCATATTTTTAAAGCTTTCAAGAGAGGCCAGCATGCACGAACTAGCCATGCGTTCTGGCATTACCGTTATAAAACCAGCAGGTATTTTTGGGTTCTTTAAAGAAAACAGGTAAACAACAAAGTCTACAACAGTATTGTAAAAATTTTGCTCAATTTCTGTGCTTTTAATATTACTACTGTGAGCCTCTCTTGGAATAAATTTTCCAGCATCTTTCTTTTTAGTCCTACTAATAATGTAACTTAAATTGTCACTATTTGTAAACTGAGAAATATAATCCACACGATCCTCTCGTGTAATTTTATTTAACGCTACAAAGCTTTCAAAAATATCTTTTTGTGGCCATGTTAGCTGATGAAAATCAAAATCTTTTTCTGAGATATATTCTTGAATTACACTCAAATCAGATCCATTTTTAAGCATAGCAACTACCTTGTGAATAATCTTATTCGGTTTAATCAAATCTTTAAAGTAGTCAAAATCTAAAAAAGTCTCATCATCTAACAATGACAAAATATTAAACAAGTCTTCATATGAATTTTGCACTGGGGTCGCTGTTAAAAATAAAACATACTCTGCAAGATTAACAATGGAAAAGGCCGCTTCAAAGGTTGATGTCTGGGAATTTCTAAATGTATGCGCCTCATCCATTATTAGAAAATCAATTGTAATTGAGCTATTTTGCAATAATTTAACCACCTCCTCATCTCTTAAAGCGTGATATGAAATAATCATTTTTTTTCTATATGCTTTACTACTGCTAAATACCTCATACTCTTTAAGAAAAGCCTTAAAAGCACCAGTTCTTAATATTCCAAAATCTTCATCAAATCTAAGGAGTAATTCATTTCTCCACTTTAAAGTCAACGATGAAGGAACCACAATTAAAGATATGGATAAATCATCACGTTTATCAACCTCTTTGTAAATCATTCCGGCTTCAATAGTCTTGCCTAGGCCAACTTCGTCAGCTATTAATAGTCGATTATTTTGTGAGTTTAAAAACTTTATTAAAGGCTTGTATTGGTGAGGCTCTGGTGTTAACTTGTTAGTATTTAAGGAATAAAGCAAGTCTGAACTAGGGTTTTTGATTAGCGATACCAGCATACACTGATTAAAGTAATCAAAAGATACTGTGTTATCTTGATCATCAACGGCTCTAATCTCATTTGCTGAAACTATTTTATAGTCACCATCAATAAGAATCTCTACAAAATCTTTGTCAATGACCTTAGTAACCACAGTGTTTGTATTTGTTGGTGTGTATATAGCTCTTTTCATATTCAGTGGCCTGTCATTCCATCAATATAAGAAAAATGAGAAAATATAATTGTAGTCAGTACAAAAAAATATCTTAAAACTTTTTTATCTGTATTTATTTTCATAAGTTAATCTTTTTTTATAGCCCCAATATTTAGTTTTCATTCAATGAATTTATTTAACTCTTCTTCGCAATGTGGTGGTCCGTTAATCTTGAACACATTTCAAGCCACTTTTTCCAATTCAGCCATCTTCTATTTACTCGTACTTATCTATCCAAGGAAACTTATAGTGCTTACCTGTATTGCTATCAGTGAAATACACATCTACTGGAATATAAACCCCCTTGCTCCCAACCTCATTAAAGTAACCAGAAATAAAGCTCCATTGGGGATAGTTCACAATCCCTCCGTCTTTGTGCACTCCTGTTAAAAGTTTATCCGCAAAGGCGTTGCCCTTATATTTAATTGTGTTGGTTTTATCAGGGTATCTAACTTCAATATCAACTATCTCTATATTGTAATCATCATTGCTATAGCTAGATATATCTGCAAACTTCATCTTTGCAAATATCTTTCCATTAGGATACCAAGCTGTCCACACACCATCTGGATTGCCATTTTTGTAACTACCATCTATTGTTTTTATCTTGTCAATCACAATGGTTATCTTCTTGTCGCCTGCTTGTTTTAGTTTTAGTCTTTCTCTAATATTTAATAACTCAGACTGACGTGAAAAACTATACTTATATTTATACTTGTAGTGTTCTTTATATCCCTTCTCACTATTAAACTCTTTATTGTGTGGACTCCAAGACTTGTTTAAATAAATATACTGATATAGGTCAGTATTAATTTTGGATAATTTTATTAATCCATCAAGAAGAGTAGAGAATTTACCTTCATTGATCTCATCTTGTAAATAGTCATACCATCTAATCAGTTTTAAAGCTTCAGCAAAATATTCATTAGTAAACCTGCCTTTAATAGGGCGCTCTCCTGTCCCAGTCTGTTCAGCTAAGAGGGAAACGTGTTTCTCTAGCCACTGAATACCTTTAGTTCTATCAAATTCAGCACTTCCCCCACACAAGTACAGTTTAGATAATATTTCAATTGCACCGCTTCTTCCTAGTCCTGCTGCTTGTTCGATATAAGCAAGCCCTTTGCCTGTGTCCTTATCTACTAACGTGTCAGATAAGTAAAGCAATCCCAGCATATTTAGAGACTTGGGGTCTTGGTTGTCAGCTCCAGATTTGATTGTATCTAAGCCTAATAGCGCTGCCTCTTGAATCTGTTCTGAAGTTAACTGAGGTGTACACTTAAGTTTATTTTGTGAACCCTCTACCGCATATACTTGTAGGCTGAACAAAGCCAGTGCTACTGTTAATAATCCTTTCATTTTGTTATCCTTAAATTAGTTATGGGTATAGTAACAATTACTGGTGTGGTTTTGGTACAT
>Ga0209046_1000938_pt1 | contig 12679 bp, 9 predicted proteins | sample SaaInlV_200m_DNA_5_FD_184669 | JGI IMG/M metagenome (GOLD analysis project Ga0209046, IMG submission 184669) | Marine microbial communities from expanding oxygen minimum zones in the Saanich Inlet - Saanich Inlet SI073_LV_150m_DNA (SPAdes) (version 2) | ecosystem: Environmental > Aquatic > Marine... | reverse complement strand
ATCGCCAACAAAAATACTCTCGATCCACTGACCTAAATCTGCTCGCCCTGCTAGATGATTAGAGCTCACAACATAGAGCGAGTCATAGGCAATTAAATATTGACCATTTGCAGATATTTTGGCAGAAGTTGAATAAGCATAATTTGGATTAATTACTTGAATGGGGTCATTCATTTGGATGACCACAACGCCCATACCCCAATTCACATTGTCACTATCTCGGTAGCTCGGAAAGGTAATCCAGTTGTTATTTGAGACGGAGATATCATCCATTGCCCGACCATTATATCCCAGGAGTGAGCTGGTGGTCCAGGTTTGCAGAATGCTCAAGGATAGGGGGTCCACGCTTTGGAGATAACCGACATCATTCGAATAACTCATTATGTAGGCCAATTGTCCGTCTGGAGAGATCCCAAATTGGCGATAACTGGCTTCTGACATTATGTTAAGTGAATCTAAAATTGAATAGGACTCAGCATCGTGACGATAAAGTGTCTGGCCATAGAGTCGGTAAAACGATAATTGGCTCTCACTGAATTGTAAGCTTCCGGGATGGGGGAAGGTCTCACCCAGAAAGGCGTCAATATTGCTATGCAAGTTATCCGACCAGATCGAATTGTTTTTCAGGCCAACTTCCAGAATGTACTCAATCGGGTCTCCAAACCAGGCATCGATATCAAGATAGCTTGTATCATTAATGTTATCAGTAGTATAGATGGAATTATCATCCACCTGGATGCTATAATGAGCAAAATTTTGTGGATAATGACAAGGGGACCATTGCAAGTGTATTTCGTTATAGTTTGTGTCGTTGGAAAGATAAAAAGTGGGTGCCGACTCTTCATAGAACATGAATTCACCTAGAGCTGATCCCAGTTCAGAAATAATATTCACTCGATAATAGGCTGGTCCGCCCAGGTATGTCGTGTCCACTATACTCGTTTGATTGATATCAAATGTAGAAGTAAGATGGCGTTCATCAATAAACCCACCAGAAGTAGGGTGGCCTTTGTCAATATTGTATCTGACAAACCCATTTCTATTAAATTTTTCCCAGTTGATAACCATATCACCAGATTCAGTCGAAATGTTAAGCATAGCCAATGAGATGGGGGGTCGATTATCAATGATAAGCGTGTATTCACGTTCAAACATGAGATATTCCAGACCGGCAATATCTGCCAGACTATTTGAACCTGAGCTTGAAAAGCCTTTAATGATTAAACTAAGTGTATCTGAAACGTAATTATTTGTATAGAATGAATAGGAGCCGGTAGGTTGACTAAAACTATAAATTGTCACATTCTCTAGCAGAAGTTCTCCTTCATAAAAATTTCGCCCCAAAAGGTCGAGATTATAGGCAAGAGTGGCCTGGCCCCAAACGGTAATGGTGTCTGGGGATCCATTCAAGTCAATATAAAGAACGGGTTCGGGTATCGTTTTGTCCTGAAAATTGCTTCCTGTCGGAGAGTATTTACACTGGATGAGTAAAAAACTGATGACAATCAGGACAAAAATAGGTTGAAGAATTCTTGAATTCATTTGCTGGAGAGTGACTTTGACATTGGGAAAGCGAGAGGATTTCGCTGTTTTTTCACACAAAATATTTTTCAATAATTAAACAAATCCCCACTTTAAAAATAATTGTTACTTGTGTTAGATAATATTGTATAGAATTCCGATATTCAAAGAATTAGAATAGAAACCAGGGAATTTTGTACATGACAACCTTCTTAGCCGCTTTTAATCCGAAATAAAATGGTCTGGCCAAAAGAAATTAAGGCAGCCATGAGTAAGCGAAACTTTTTGATTGAAACCTCCCCGGTTTGTCTTTCTTGATGGGGGATTAATGTTTCATAAATGCTACATTTTTTCAAATTTACCATACCTGAGATGATCAGGTTTGGCGCGAAGGTATCTGAGGGAATATTTAACAAAAATTTACTCACTGCAGAAACTCGCATCAACCTGAAAGGGGAGTTTACATCCCAAACGCCCCTAGCATAAAATAGTCGAATCACTGATCTTGAAATGAAGCTCACTACCCTGCGAGATAAGGCTTGAGACCGTTGGGACCTGCGCCCCAATAAAAAATCATACTCCCCCCGATTTGCCCATAACTCGTTGAAATGTTTAGCTGACATCTCGCCATCAGAATCTGTTTGGAAAATCCAAGTGCTATGGAGGGCTTGGGTGTATCCTTTAAGCAAGGTAGGTCCATGGCCACAATTTGGTGAGGCATGAATTTCCAACGATTTCATGTCCCTTGCTAATACATTCAGGATTTCAAGGGAATTGTCCGTAGAACCATCATTGTAAGCATGGATTCGATAGTTAAGACCGAGTTCCCCAAGAGTAGCGTCCCACTCCTTAAGCACCTCGGAGATAATTTCAGCCTCGTTGTACACGGGGACAATCAGAGCGAGTGTTTCAGCTTGGTTTTCCGTCATTTGGTTTGGCTACTGATTTTATCGTATGTACTGAGAGCGGCCGCGATGGTCTGATCCATATCATAATATTTGTAATCTCCCAAACGACCACCAACGCAAAGATTCTCATGTTGAATGAGTTCTGCCTGGTACTTCTCAAGCAATGCTTTGTTTTGTGCTCCACCCAGCGGATAGGAAGGGTCATCTCCCTTGTCAGCGTGCGAAAACTCCTTAATTGTCAAGGTCTGACTATCAGGGTACACTTTCTCGGGGTGCAGATGCCGTGGTTCATGAATCCTGGTATAGGGAATCTGTTCTTCGGCATAATTCATCACAGAAGTTCCCTGGAAATCGCTTACCTCTCTGATTTTCTCCTCAAATGACAATCCACGCCATTCCAATCGTCCATATTTATATCCAAATAGCTTATCGATGGGACCGCTATAGATGATCTTTGCATCCTCGGCCAGTTCATCCCTGATTTCAAAAAAGTCAGTTTTCAGTTCAACCTGGATTCTGGGATTGGCCAGGAGCTTGTCAAATATTGGGGAGTAACCATGGATTGGAATACCCTGCCAGGAGTCGAAAAAGTAGCTTTCATCATAATTGGTCCTAAACGGCAGGCGTTTTAGAATGGAGGCAGGGAGCTGTTTAGGGTCACAGCCCCATTGTTTGGCTGTATATCCCTTAATGAAGGCCTCATAAAGAGGATAGCCCATCATACTGATAGCTTTTTCTTCAAAATTGGAGGGCTGGTCAATACCCGATTTATGTGCTTCCGTCTCAATAAAAGCAGTGACCTCAAAGGGTTTCAGGTTTAATCCGTAAAAGCTATTAATGGTTTCCAGATTGATGGGCATCTGGTAAACCTTATTCTTAAAGGTGGTGAGAACCTGATGACGATAGCCATTGAATTCAGTAAACCTATTGATGTATTTCCAGACCTCTGTATCACTAGTGTGGAATATATGGGTGCCATAAAGATGATAGTGTATACCAGTTTCCGAATGGTCAACAGAATGGCAGTTTCCACCAGTATGATCTCGTTTTTCTATCACCAGGACGGGTTCACCAAGATCATTTGCAATACGCTCAGCTATGACAGCACCAAAAATTCCGCTACCTACTATGACATATTTATAAGTTTGTGGGCTCATACTACTGAAGATTTCTTACATATATTTGGAAGTATGAGCGATTGCCAAGCAGGTGATAGTCCTCTGAAACGAACTCGTATAACCGGTTTTTTTCAATATTACCCTCTTTGCTGTTCCAGATAAAAACCGCTGGAGGTGCCTTCTCCAAATCCGCCAGTAATCGCGACATCAGTTCGCTGACTTTTTTATTCTTCTTCTCTTTCAGAGGAAGATTGTAGAATATTCCAGATGCTGCCCTTCTTTGACTGTAATAATAAACTCCCGATTCAGAGCCCCAGTAATAGATCGACTCATCCGGATTCGTCATGGCCTTGATTTCGAGGCCCATTTCCCAGGCATCGATAAATTGATCACCGTATTTCTCATGAGATAATTCAACTGGACTAAGTTTGAAGAATTCAACCTGATGATTGATCATGGTCCCAAGAGCAACTGATATCAATGCACTTCCCAGGAGCAAACGCCAAACCCGATTTACTTTTAGTTCTTTAAAAATGTTGATGATCAGTAGACTGGAATTGATGGTTAACATTGGAAAAAGGGTCTGATTATAGTGTGGATAATTACGACCGATACTTCCTATTTCAAATAGAACCCCAAGCGTCATTAAAATGAAGAAGTAGTGAGGTGTTTGCATCTTTTTAGATCGTGAGCCGATAAAGAGCCAGGCGTAACCCAATAAAACGAGAATCCATATCCCATACAGGGATTGCGAGAATAAATAGGTGGGTCGAGAGAAAAATCCCCAAATATTCATAAGGAAATTTCCAGAATATTGACCGTTGTACACGATGAGTATATCCCAGTACTCTTGAAATCGACCGAGTAGTAGAGCATAAGCAAACATGGAGCACCACAGCAGTGGTACGGGGTACAAGATGGCCAGGCTCTGTTGGAAATATGTCTTTATATTGCGGTTCTCCTGGGATTGGTAAATCTGGAGCAGAATGTAGAATAGCATAGGTACGAGAACAAAGACTGCAACAGGTTTGAACATAGTTGCTATTCCCATAGCCCAACCCGCCAGGTGTAAATGCTTGAACCGGGGCATAGGTGTCTGCACCAGCGCCCATATGGCAACCAGCGTGAATAGATTTAAGAATATTTCTGTGTTGGGTTGGTTGGCCTGTAAATAGGCAGAATTTGAAGAGAGGACCCAAAATGACACACCTATCAGACCAGATTGCCAGCCTGAGATTTTGTCAAGAATTAAGTAAATCAAGAGGGTTGAGAGGATAGTTACGATAACCCATAAAAAAGTTAGTGATTGTTGTCCATAACCCCAGATGAGCTCAGACATTGCGAAAGTGATATGAATACCTGGTGGTTTGTGATCCCACAGTTCTGTATATAGATGCTCTCCGGAAAGCAGAGCGTGGCCAATATATCCATAAGAAGTGAGATCTCTTTCCAGTGGTTCTTCCATTGAGTGCATTGCAGAGGCAAAAATAAATATAATGGCGAAAATAAAGATGAGCGCTGAGATAATATTTTTGGATTTAGTCATATTATGGATTTTTCAATTCTTAAATTTTGAAATAATTAACCTAAGTGTATATTCAACTCACAAAGGTGAATAGATTGCTAAAAACTTAATCGTGAAATTCTTTCCTTCCAAGTGATGAGATGATGAAAGTAGTATTGGTAAGACCAAATTATGACAGCCACATAATAACGCCACCACTAGCGTTGGGCTACCTGTCGTCCTATTTGAAAAAAAATGGAATGGATGTAAAAATATTTGATGGTTTACGTGACAATGTTAGTAATGCTGAACTTTTAGAATCAATCGTCGCCGAGACTCCAACCGTCGTTGGGATTACCTGTCTTACTGCATTTTATAAAGAGACCATCGAATTATCACAAATGCTCAAGGAAACGGGGCTGCGGGTTATTATCGGTGGTGTCCATCCAACATTTCTTCCTCAGGAAACACTTGCTGAATCAGGGTGTGATTATGTCGTATTAGGTGAAGGAGAGATTGCTCTACTTAAGCTTCTTCAAAATAATTTTCAAAGTGATAGTATCGCAGGCGTTTATTCAATCAAAGATTTTGAGGACAGCAAGCCTGTAATTAAAAAAGGGAAAAAGATTGAGAATTTAGACGACATTCCATTCCCAGATTGGGAGCAACTCAATCCCAATTTATATCCTAAAGCACCCCATGGGGCAATTGTCAAAAATTTTCCAGTCGCTCCAGTTATAACAACTCGTGGTTGTCCATATGAATGCACATTTTGTGCAAGTCCTAGCTTTTATGATCGCAAAATCCGGTTTAGATCACCAGAGAATGTTATCCAGGAAATTAAATATCTTGTTGATCAATTTGGGATTAGAGAAATCCACTTCGAAGATGATAATCTGACAATCAGACGTGGGCATATCGATAAAATCTGCGAACTTATTATCACAACGGGAATCGAAATTAGTTGGGCGTGTCCTAATGGAATTAGAGCCGATAAAGTCGATGCAGACCTAATATCCAAGATGAAGGAAAGTGGTTGTTATTATTTTGCCTACGGAGTGGAATCAGCGGATCAACAGATTCTTTCTAATATTAAGAAACAGGTGAAAATTGAAACCATAGAGAAATCAATTGACCTTGCTTCCAAAGCGGGTATCTCATGTCAGGGATTTTTTATTTTTGGTCTGCCAGGGGAGACTGAGGAAACTCTCAATAAAAGTATTCACTTCGCGAAAAGGTCAAAGTTGGCAAGAGCTCAATTTCTGATCTTAGACGTATTGCCAGGTTCAGAATTGTGGGATACGCTCAAAGGTAAATTTGTCCCCAATTGGGATAAGAAAAGCTATAAGGAACCGGAGTGGTTGCCTGGAGAGCTGACCGATAAGCTGCTTATGAACGCTCAATCAAAAGCGTTCAGAGAATTTTATTTTAAATCTCCCCTGAGATTCCTGAAACTGGCACTTTCAATTAAACCCAGTCAAATAAGATTCTTAATTCACCGACTTCTAGATTATCGTATTTTTAATAAAACTGATTAATTATTCTTGCCGCTAATACAGAAGTACGCCCCATCAAGCCATCCAAATTTCAGGAAGAATTAAATCAAATAATCCTCTCTACGTCCTCAGCGCACTTTGCGGTTAGGCAGTTTCGAGAAATTCATTTAATTGGTTGAAAAAAAGCTGAGAGTTGTATAAAACAAAAAATCCCACCAAAAGGCAGGATTTAATTGCGGGACCGACCGGGATCGAACCGGCGACCTCCGGCTTGACAGGCCGGCGTTCTAACCAAGCTGAACTACGATCCCAAAATATCAAAAAATTTATGCGGAACTCCGCTTTCACACTTCTACCAGGCTGCCTGTCACGGCGAAGCTCGGAGAGCGAAGACGGAAACTACGATCCCAAAAATTTCAAACGGCTTAGTCTTTTTTCCTGTATAATATTGCGACTGGAATGATTACCAGATAGCCAATGAGTAAAACAACCGGTGAGACTGACAGTGCTTGCACACTGTTTAATTCACCTGTACCCATCAAAACATATCCAAGAATTATGACAATAAGCCCTGCTATGAAAAGAAAATAATTTATTCGCGTAAATGGTAACTCAGAGAGCCAGTGTTTGGTGCCTTTGTTTCCTTCACTTATCATAGCGCGGCGAATATAGACGGTGACAAATAGGTGCGCAAATAAAAATCATTTATTTGTTTAAATATTTACACTCGTTGACATGCCAAATGACCCCTTCTATATTGATAGACTTCAGAAAGGAATTTGTGTTTGAATAGGATCCTGCGCTACGCTCTCATATCTGTTATGTTTCTTTGCCTGGCAGGTATTACCAGCCTTTATATCATTTTTGATTCCAGACCAGGGAAGATGGGTGAAGAACTATCGCATATTGTTATTCGTGAGGGCAGTTCATTAAGCTCAATTGCTCAGCAGCTTTATGAGGCTGACATTATTTCTTCACCCGAATCATTCAAAGTAGCTGCGCGCTTACTTAATCGAACCCGGGCTATCTATCCAGGTGCCTATTCCATTCAAAAAGGTCTTACTAATACTGAGGCTATTGAAGCACTTGCTCACGCAAAAGCCATCGAAATAACCGTAACCATTCCTGAAGGGTTACGCTCTGATGAAATTGTCGGACTCCTCAGCCGAAAATTAAATCTGGACTCGCTTAAAATGAATGGCCTTCTCACAGATTCTACTTTGCTCCTTATGGCTGGGGACGGATTCACACATCTAGAGGGAACACTGTTCCCGGAGACTTATCGATTTCTGGAAAATAGTGATGAATTTATGGTGTTGGCAAAAATGGTTGGGCAATTTAAAGAAAGTATTCGACCCAGGATGCTCGAAGATGCCAAAACTATGGGATTTAATCTCCAGCGTCTCATCACCTTTGCCTCACTGGTTGAAAAGGAAACTGCTCGAGAAGATGAACGCAGATTGGTCTCCTCGGTCTATCATAATCGAATTAAGCAAGACATGTTGCTTGGTTGCGACCCAACTGTAATATACATGCTCGTGCGCAGGGGAGAATGGAATGGCAATCTTCAACGCAAACATTTTTCAATCAATGATCCTTACAATAGCTACTTGAAGCGAGGGCTTCCGCCCGGTCCTATTGCAAATCCAGGTCTGGCCAGCATCCAAGCTGCCCTGAATCCAGAAACAACTGATTATCTATATTTTGTTGGAAAAAATGATGGCACTGGTGCTCACGATTTTTCTAGAACCCTCCGCGAGCACAATAATAAAGTGAATCGCTATCAACGCCGGAGATCCTCTCGATGAATAATGTCCTGGCTGGACTAAATCCTCAACAGCAAGCTGCAGTTAAAGCCCTTGAAGGACCAGTACTTATTTTTGCCGGTGCTGGTAGTGGAAAAACCCGTGTTCTGACCCATCGGATAGCAAATATGATTTATAGTGGAACGGCCCAGCCCCATGAAATTCTATCTGTTACCTTTACAAATAAAGCTGCTGGAGAAATGCGGGACCGCATAAAGCGTATACTTGGTGAAGATCGCTCTCATATCAATATGGGTACGTTCCACTCAATCTGTGCCAGAATTCTCAGGCGTGAAGCCCTCTACATTGGATATGAGCAGAGCTTTAGCATTTACGATGACGAAGACGGTCAGAAAGTGGTCAAAAAAATCCTAAAGGATCTGCAAATCTCAACTGATGTCATCAAACCCAATTCAGTGTTCTACAATATTAAACAATTCAAGTCACAAATGATTTTTCCAGCGGAGGCAGCTGATTTAGCGCTATCAACCTTTGATGATACCGTTGCTAAAATTTATGCGATTTATCAGTCCGAACTTAAAAATAGCAGTGCCATGGATTTTGATGACCTCCTCCTGAAGCCGCTCGAGTTATTTGAAAAGAATCCCCATATCCTGAAAAAATACCAGGATCAGTTTAAATATATAATGGTTGATGAGTATCAGGATACCAACAAAGCACAATTTTTATTCGTAGAAGCGCTCAGTCACGAGCATAAAAATTTATGTGTTGTTGGCGATGACGACCAATCCATTTATGGCTGGCGTGGTGCTGATATCGGAAACATCCTGGATTTTCAACAACATTTCCCTGGAGCAAAGATATTTAAGCTTGAACAGAATTACCGCTCGACTAAAACAATCCTTTCAGCTGCTTCAGCTGTAGTTTCTCTGAATGAAAAACGGGCCGCCAAGGAACTCTTTACTGAAAGTGGCGATGGTGATATCATCAAAGTTCTGGAAGGACGAAATGAGCTGGACGAAGGACGTCTCATTGTGGATGAGATTCAATCAGTATGCCGTCGCAATAAGCATGGTTTCCAGGATGTAGCGTTGCTCTATCGCACCAATGCCCAATCCCGTCCACTTGAAGATGTACTACGACGGAACGGTATACCATACCAGATCATCGGTGGTACCAAATTTTACGACCGCTTGGAAGTAAAAGATATTCTCGGATACTTTCGACTTATTGTGAATCCCCTGGATAATGTCAGTTTCATGAGGATTATCAATAAACCAACCCGGGGGATCGGCAAGACCAGCCAGGATGCTATCAATTCATTCGCAGTTGATCAGGGCATCTCCCTTTTTAGTGCTGCAACTCGGGCTCAGGAATATGGATTGCCTGCACGAGCCTTTAATCGGGTGATTGAGTTTGTCCAACTGATCGGAAAATATTCCAGCTTGCTCAATGAATTGAATCTGGAAGAGTGGGCGCGGGTTTTTGTTGATGAACTTGGATTTGTTAATCAGTATAAAACTGAAGGGACAGCAGAGAGTGAGGTTCGTGTAGACAATATCTACGAATTGCTCTCAGCAATCTCTGAATACGCTCAGAGGGTTGAAGAACCAAATTTGACTGGCTACATGGAAGAAGTTGCCTTACTTACTGATATTGATAAGTTTAACCAGGATAAACAGCAGGTCACTCTGATGACTCTGCATAGCGCAAAAGGCTTGGAATTTCCTGTCGTATTCTTAACTGGTATGGAGGATGGACTATTCCCTTTACAGCGCTCGATCGACGATAATGAAGCCCTTGAAGAAGAACGAAGACTTTTTTATGTTGGCTTGACACGAGCCATGGAACGTGCATATTTAAGTGGTGCTCAAATGAGACAACGATATGGAGAGACGATGTACAGTCGCCCCTCACGTTTTCTCGAAGAAATACCAGCTCATTTATTGGACTATTCAACGAGAAGTATCAGTGATTTATCCCGAGAGGGTTATCGCAAAAAACCTGGAGTAAAAGTGACCCGTACTAAACCAACCAAGCCTGCGCCAAAACAGACGACTGGGATGCGACGTGCGCTGGGGACCCTCAATCAGCATGAGCCCGGGGTCTATGTGGCAGGTATGCAAGTCGGTCATAAAATCTTTGGGAAGGGAAAAATTCTTACCGTTGAAGGAGCTGGTCCAGAAGCTAAAGTCACGGTGATGTTCCAGGGCAATGTGAAAAAGAAGTTGATCGCCAAGTTTGCCAATCTTGATGTTACGGATTAATGCCTGACTTTCTGTTCTTTCTGAAATAATCAAAACTCCTACATATTGTAAAATCCGGGGATTTCACACTCCCCACGAACTCACATAAATTAATTCCTAAATCTAAATGAGACTTATTTGCACTTGTGTAAATGAGATTCATTCTTATCTTTGCAATGAGAGGAGCACAGATTATGTCTGTATCGGAAAACCAGGAATTAAAGCAAGTTCTCAGAGAGCATGAACTCAAAGCCACGAATCAACGGATTGCTCTGCTGAAATTGTTGGATGCAACTCGTGAGCATTTTGATGCTGAAGAAATTTACCTCGAGTTACTCAAGAAACAAAAAAATGTGAGTCGAGCAACTGTGTATCGCTCCCTTGAAGCCCTGGTTGAGCAGGACTTGGTCACCAGACTTGATTTTGGCGATGGACGTATGCGCTTTGAACGGAGCAAGGGTGATGATGAACACCATGATCATCTAATATGTGAAGAGTGTGGCAAAGTAATTGAGTTCTTCAATTTGGAAATGGAAGCCCAGCAGTTGGCTACTTGTGAAGAACACGATTTTACACCCTCCGTACATACCATGCACATTTTTGGAACCTGTTCTGATTGTAAGAAAAATAAATAGATGCTGATTAATCTCAAAGCGGTAAGCGCTTAGCCGGCTGAAAGACCCCCATGTTTAACTTTAAAAGACCCAGACACAAACTCAATAAAGCTAATGAAAATGATTTACGCTTGAGCGACCTAAAACCTGGCGAAAAGGGGCGTATTATTGAAATCGGTGGTAGTGAGAATTTTCGTCATCGCCTGATAGAAATGGGAATCACACGTGATGCTGAAATATGCGTTGATAAATACGCGCCGCTGCGTGATCCCATGGAACTCATCGTGAAGGGATATCATTTGTCACTACGGGGCATGGATGCTCAAAAGATTGCTGTGGAGCGTTTAGCTTAAAATGAATTTTGACATTGCAGTAGCCGGAAATCCCAACTGCGGTAAAACCACCATTTTTAATGCATTGACTGGAGCAAAACAGCGAGTCGGAAATTGGCCTGGTGTTACTGTTGAGAAAAAATCAGGACATTACAATTACTCCGACCTCAAATTTGATGTTATTGATCTCCCTGGAACATATTCCCTGGCTGCTTTCTCTGCTGAGGAAACTGTGGTTCGCCAATATCTGGAAAACGATGAAGCCGATGTAGTTGTAAATATTATTGATGCCTCAAACCTCGAGCGAAACCTCTTTCTCACCACTCAATTAATTGAATTGGGTAAGCCCCTCGTCATTGTGCTAAATATGATGGATATGGCTCAAGAAAAAGGTTTGCAGATTGATGCTGATACGCTGGCCACCCTATTAGGAGCACCAGTAGTACCTGTAATTGGACGAACAGGTGAAGGAATAGATCTTCTCAAGGAGAAAATTTTTCGTGTAAGCACAGAGGTTTCCAACAAAGCTCGATTAATCGATATCGCCTATCCCCGAGATATTGAAGTAGAAATTGAAAATCTCAGTCAGCTCATTAGAAAGAATGACATCACGGATAAACACACTAGATGGACCGCCATCAAGTTGTTGGAATCGGATAAGCAAACTCGAGATGAAGTTAGAGCGCATAGCAATGAGCTTGATATTCTAAATCAAGCCAAAGTCTCCATAGACCGGATTGAGGGATTATTCAAGGACACAGGTCGAGCAGTCCTTTCCCACGCTAGGTATGGATTTATTCAGGGAGCCCTGCGCGAATGCGTTGTTGAAACTGTTGTAGATTCGGTGGACCATAGTCGCCAGATCGACAGAATACTTACCAATCGCTGGTTGGGTTTACCCATTTTCGGCCTCTTCATGTGGCTCATGTTCAAACTGACCTACGATCTTGGCTCCATTCCTATGGACTGGATCGATACTGGACTCGTGGCCCTCATGAATTTCATTTCCGGCTTACTGCCTGACAGTATGTTTGCCAGCTTATTGGTAGACGGCGTCATTGGTGGTGTTGGAGCCATAGCGGTTTTCTTACCAAATATTTTTATACTCTTCTTTATAATCGCAGTGCTGGAGGACACAGGGTATATGGCTCGTGTAGCCTTTATCATGGATCGG
>Ga0209046_1000936_pt1 | contig 12701 bp, 15 predicted proteins | sample SaaInlV_200m_DNA_5_FD_184669 | JGI IMG/M metagenome (GOLD analysis project Ga0209046, IMG submission 184669) | Marine microbial communities from expanding oxygen minimum zones in the Saanich Inlet - Saanich Inlet SI073_LV_150m_DNA (SPAdes) (version 2) | ecosystem: Environmental > Aquatic >... | reverse complement strand
ATGCTTTATTAAAGGCACTTAATACCATCTTTGATGGCATTAGTAGGTAGGCTGCAAATCTATCAGCCTGGAGCTCTGCAATAGGCTTCTCGCCTGTCTCTCGACACATAATCTCATCACCTGAAGTTTGTTTTTTAAACTCATCTTTATGTAGACAGTGATGACCTAATTCGTGAGCTACTGTGAAGCTATACCTGCCATCGTTATCTTCGACTGAACCATTCACCTGAATGAGCTTGTCATCAAAATGAATACCGCCTAAAAAGTCAGGGTCTGCAAACAGACCTTCATCTGTTATTTCAATATCGTAGCCTAGATGATTTTCAGCGATACGTTCTATCGGTACTGGCATATCGTAGTCCCAGTCACTATCATCAGAGTAGCCATTGAGTAGACCATCTACTCGCATCTCTATCTCTTGTTCTGACAGTTCTGGAAAGTTATTTAAATCAACCATAACACCTCCTCCTACTTCTTTTTAGACACCATCTTTTGAGCAGTCTTCTCTAACTCTGCCCACTGCGCCTTTGTCAGACCTTTAGCGGAGCGTAGAAAACTAGGTACAGCAGCAGGACTCCCTTTGATGACATCAATCACCTCTGGGTCTACCTGGTTTGCCATAGACAATAATTTATCCACGTCTGTGACTAGAATCACTGCTATCTTGCGTAGTAGTTCTGGTGATGGTGTGTTCTTGTCCTTCTCGATACTAGAGATATGAACACCCGATACATCGACTGCTCTGCCTAGCTCTCTAACTCCCATATCCCTTTTATTACGAAGGTTGCGGATATATTCACCTAGTGTTTGCTTCCTTGCCATTTCTATCTCCTTATTAATGTTCTTCAATTAGTGTTTTTACTTTTTCAATAATCACTTTTTTCTCATCCATACTAGATTCAGTGAACTTTTCATAGCCTTTCATCAGCACCATAACATCAGCTATTGTCAGTCCGTATTCCTCTATAGCACTACTTATTATGTCTTTATCCATACCCATATTCATCATATTACTTCTCCTGTTTTAAATGTTATGTGTAAACTATCACTTAACACTTTTAACCCCATTGTAAACTGTTAGTTAACACTTGTCAAGTATCTTTATGGAATATAATTTAAATGTGTTGCAGAGGGGAATAATGAGTTGACCCCTCTATAGGTTTTCCTTGGTTTCTCTTTAGTACTTAGATCTATATAGTGACTACCTTATAACAACCACTACAGGATTATATCTTTTACCGCCTAAAGACTGCTTTCTACGAGAGACCATAACCTCTCTCTGACCTTGTATGTATATATTACATAGGAGTAGTCTGAGACCCTTAATTTGACGTTTATCTCGTAGTCCAATATCAGTTCCAAACTGGCGTGTTAAGTCCTCTAGATGAGGCATATTAACGTCTAGGAATAGGTCTAATTTAGGTATGTGTGTAGTATTATTTTTCATTAAAAATCAATAAGTTATATAAACATAATATATTATTTACTATCACTCACTCTTTTTTTAAAAATTATAAAAAGCAGAAAATAATGTCCAGACTAAACCCATAATTACTGAACTATTTAATGCAGAAGACAATTTTCTAGAATACAACTCTTTAGCATAATCTAACTCATTAGATAAATTAGTTAACTCCTTATAACGCCCATCTAAATCATCAGGCAAGCCCTCGCCTCCTTTGTGTAAAGACAAAAATTCTTGTATTTTTCGTTCTGTTCCTTTAATTAGTAGACTCCCCCTAACAGGAATCAGGGTAAGAAATAAAATGTATACAAATGATAAGTACTGCCAAAACTCCTCGACTAATATCAAAGGTGTAAAAACTGCAAAAATAGGAAAAAAACCTACAATAACAATAACGGCTGTCCCGTGGTCTAAGGCAAAATTTTCTAATTTATTCATCAGCTAAAATACCACTCAGTCTTTGTCTCTGCATTCAAATGTATAGCTAACGCTAATTTATCTGTAGCAATCATAGCTAATATATTAATACCTGGAATCCACTTCATAGCACTCATTACCCTTGTTATTGGAGATGCTGTGTTATTAATAATATCAAATACTCTATCATCACCTACACTAGTTGCCGCATTCATACCTAGACCACTAGCAGCAATACCCACTCCAGCAATTATAGGTCCTGAATCAGGTGTCCACCTACCTCTATAACTAGGTAAAAACTCTCTAAATCCTGTCATACCTAGTCGTTTAGTCAACATATGCTCCTTGTATAATTCCCACTGCTGTTTAGCTACCCCAGGTGCAAACCTAGACATATAGTGTATGAGGTAGGACAAAGCACAGCCTCTTGGCTGCTTAGAAAACCTCTTAACCCCTTGAACTTCAGTAATAAACAATCCTGTATCCTTGTGAGTAGTAGCCTCTTCTCTCATATATTTAAGCCATTTCTGAGCTAATTCAGTGTGCATTCTAATTGTATCACTTTTATCGTATATCCAATTATTCTTATCATACAGCCATAGTGAATGGATTATCGCTGCCTGGTCTGCTGACCATTTCATTCTAGAGTTAGGCAATAGGTCTGCGTGGTAGTTCTCGTATTTCATAGACACATCTAACAGATGTTGACTTATTCTCTTATTAAGTTTTCGGTATTTCGGTCCTGCAAGGCAGAAATAACACCCTAGAATGATATTCAAGTGCTCTAGATAGTAACCATATTTCCCTAATGATTTAACTTTATTAATGTCTTTCTTATATGAACTAACACTGTTATGTAGTGCTCTATATATCACCGCTTCTAGTAATTCTTTAATCTCTTCTGTAGGTCTTGAACCACTTAGGGCAATATTAGTTAACGCCTCTGCCATATTAGATAGTGCAGCGATATCCTGTCCCCAGCCCTTCTTTATGAACTGCATAATGAACAGGTCTTTTTTAGTGAACCCATTAAAATCTTCGCTCTCTAAAAAGTCTTTGATTTGATTGTATCTCTCTAACTGTTTTGTATTCATATTTTGTACCCTTTTATAATTGATAACTGTAAACTATCACTTTACATATTTCATATTGTAAACTATTAGTTAACACTTGTAAAGCCCCTTTATGGAAATTATTTAATAAGGAAGATCACTTGTCACTTCAAGTCAAATATTGCAGATTCGCCTAGATCCACCGCATTACTAAAAGATACAATAATCTTCTTACATAACAATGTTATGTAAGCTATATCTAAAAACTAATTCCTATCGACAAATACAAACTTATCAATATTAATTTTTTGTTCGCCATCCCAGCGGTATGCAACTAACCTGCCACCCTCTTTGGCTACGCTATAATCCAAGCAAGCAATATTATCCGCCAAAGGCTCAATGTTACCTTCCATCCAGTAATGCCCTAGAAACACAGGCTTATCATCATGATTGTATTCAATTAAATGATTGCCACTAATAGCATCATTAGAAATATGCTTTAGTACATCTTTAGGGCCAAAAAATACTTGCCTGTATGTCCTGGCTTTTGCATCCCACCAACGAGTGCGAATATGCTTTCTAGAATTTCCATCTTTATCTAGAAAGCTTTGTTTATTTGGCAAAGGTACCTCTTTGCCTTTTAATAAAGTTTCTATTGCATCGTATTGCCAAGTGCCTTTTATAGATGATTGTTGCAATAGATCATCAGTTAGTACTGGCTTTCCAAGCTTATAGATAAGACTAAAATCCCAACAAGCATGCACAATACGTAACCCATCCAAATCTAGCCATAGAGGCAAAGCTTTAAACCACTCAATAACACTTTTTTTTTCGTCGGAATCGTTCGCATAAGATATTAAAAAAGCTTTATGTTGCTTAGTGTGCTTGTCATTATGTGAGCGCAAATACTCGCCATTCTTATTTTTAGTATAATAAGCAATAGCATTATATTCATGGTTACCCATTACACTAAGTGCATTCCCACACTCGATCATAGGCCGTACAATATCAACCACTTCTCGTTGGTAATTCCCTCTATCAATAAAATCACCTAAAAATATCATCTTACGTTCAGCATGCTTCCATACACCAGCAACTTTTGTGTAAGACAGTTTTTCAAGCAACCTTTCCAACTCAGACGCTTGACCATGGATATCACCAATTAGGTCATAACTTTGTTGTTTCATATTTTTGTTGTTTTAAGTTTTTTGGACTTTGAAAAGCGAAAAACTTGCTTAATCCAGACTGTTATCTAATTATAACACGCTCACCCAATTGTAAAGGTGGGTACTTCGATTAGATCCGACTTTAGTGTTCTGAGCTCATCATTTTGATCAATAAATGTGGTAAATTCCTCACCACCCTCAACAAAGATATCTTGAATAGTAATAGTAATTGGGTTACCATTAATCAATACCCTTGATAGCCATTGGTTTGCTCTTATTAGCTGAAGATAATTGTGTTTTTCAGTAGACATAAGTTGATAAATATTAATTAACACATAGATAAAATATACATTAATTAACCATAATTTAAACTATGATCTATTTAATAAAATCGAATAAGCACAACAGGTTTACGGCCAGCCGACATATTTAAAGATAAATTCGTAAATACAAGGGTTAATGGTATGATTATGATGAATAATTAATAGTTAGAGCAACAAAAATATAGATCGGGGAAAGAATTGAAGTTAAAGAAAGCCATAGAATGTCTAGGTTCAAATTCCGCAATAGAAATTGCAAAAGAGATTGCAAAAAATGAAGATATCTACTGGGAAGATAGTGTCAAATTTGTTTTCTCCGTTATTGCAAATGATCTTGAAAGAGTGCCTGGTAATATTGGTGGTAAAAACGATAATGAACGAGATGTAATAAAAAAGTGGATTCTTAAATATCAAGGGGGTTTTAATAGCAGGGCATCCAAGCGAACATCCAACCCACCTGGAACGATAGCTGACCCAATAATTGAAAAAATTATCGGTTCGCGTTTAAATGGTTTAAACACAGACGACTTAAATAAAATAACATTTGCTCATCGACTGGGAATGTCTGCAGAAAATATTCTCGGATTAATTCTGGAGGAGTATTTGTCTGAAAAATTAAAAGATAAAGGCTGGCATTGCGCATGGGGAGAAACAGTAAAATCAGTAGACTTTGTCAATGAAGATGGAAGCTTGCTTCAAATAAAAAATAGAAGTAATTCAGAAAATAGCTCAAGCGGCGCAGTGCGCGATGGTACTAAAATTCAAAAATGGTACAGAGTTAAAGCTGATAGGGTCGAATATATGTGGTTACAACTAAACGATATTTGTGGAACAGATAATTTATCTGAGGATGGGTTTGTTGCCTTTGCTAAAAGCACAATAAGATCAAATCCAGACTGTTTAGCTGTCGAGAGTGATAATCCATGGAAGTCGCCTTGACTTAATCAACCAAATTGAATTTCTTGTTGCATTAAGGGTGGTGGCTGTGTAGCTTTGTTATAAGCTTTCATAAATTGATTTTCCCATTCATGATTACTGGTGTTTTTATATCGAGAATACTTAAAGTCAATAAATTGCTCAATTTTTTCATTGTTTATAAGAGATACAATTAACTTTCCTACAGCAAAGCCCAGACTTGATGGCACCGCATTACCAACTTGCTTATATTGCTGTATAAGAGGGCCCGCTAACTCCCAATTGTCTGGAAATTCTTGTATGCGCTTATATTCCTGGATAGACAATGGCCTGTCTTCTTCTGGGTGCGCTAGATCAGTTGCTGGCATAGCTGGATGAGTAACTACCGTTGGCGAAGGCTTGTTCCAAGCCAATCTTCTCAGAAAGCCTGTTTTACCGCCACCTGCATAAAAAGACTTTCCCATAGCTTCTTTTTGCAATTCTTCTGGTAAATTTTTCCAGTTTTCACCAGGCTTTAACATTCTATAATATTTCAATCTTTTCTCTGGAAAATTTAAATGCTGGTGTTTTGTTAAACCTTTTACAGCTTGTTTAAATGTCTTCCATTTTGGTAACCCGTATTCTCTTTTCTCAGAGTGTGTTGGTAATAAATATGGAGGAGTTTTCCCGTCTCTCGCACATATAATTATTACACGCTCTCTTACTTGTGGCGATCCAAAATTAGCAGAGTTATAGAGATTAAAAGAATAAGAATATCCTGATTTATTTAGCTTTGATAAAATGAAATTCAAAGCTCCACCTTTCATTTCATCAGCAGTTAAGTCAGGAAATCCAGAGCCTCTTTCATCATGAGACCTATGATGCATTGGACAAGATAGTAGACCTCTTACATTTTCAATTACAATGTATTTAGGGTTTAACTCAATAGCTAAATCAATGTATTTTAGAAATACATTGCCTCGGTCATCATCAAAGGCCTTGCGTTTCCCTGCTGTGCTAAAAGCTTGGCAAGGTGGGCCACCAATTACAAGGTCAATATCATCTTCCCCCTTAAGTCCGGAAGCATCCAATATGTCACGCTTAGAATAATCATTTATATCACTCAATAGAGCCATATTAGGCTTATTAAGTGCAACTGTCTGGCGACAATATTTATCAATTTCACACGCAAGCCGAACATCGAATCCTGCTTTTTCAATACCAAGGTCTAACCCCAATGCACCTGAAAAAAAACTTAGAGCAATGGGTTTAGTGTTTGTATCTTTATGCACATCATAAGTTGCATGATCTTCTGCAACAACATGAGCCGATTGTAGCCCATAGCGGCTTACTGAATCTTTCTCAAGCATCCATGAGCGACCAAATTTAGTAGATAAAAGAATGCCGGTTCGACATAATGTGCGTGCTCGTTGCTCACTAATATTTAGCATGTTAGCCGCTTCTTTTATTGTGATATTAGCACTCATTATATGGTTCCTTATCGAAACTTATAGTAAGTACCTAGTATACTAAAAAAATATTGAATGTCAATACAAAAATGCTTTAACAAATAGACACAGTATGCATTCAAAGCGACACTTGTTTTTTTAAGTAAACTAATAGGCGACTCATTAAATTATATTTCGTCAAATACGCCTGGTGCTTCATCAAATTTTTGATCATATTTTGAACTATATGAACCAGATACTACGCGCATAACTCCATAGATGTTCTCACTTATATCAATAGCTGTTCCAGCATAGGGGTTATCATAGCTATCTGTAAATTCACGATTTAACATACTGGTAATTTCATCAAATATAGCTTCTTTCTCCCTGTATAACATCAGAATTTTTAACTCTTTACGCTCATACTTACTTAACCCCTTATGAATCTTTACTTTTTTTGTAAGCTCTTTGGAGGTATTTGGGTAAAGGTCAGACAACTTATTCAGTATAAAAGCAAATAATTGATCATTTTCCTTTGAGTAATTATGGTTCATAAGGTTCAACCACAGAATATTCAAAACTATTATCTTTTCCCTTTTTCATCTCATTATAAATTAAATACGCTTCACCCAGTACGGTAGATAAAAGATCACGATCAGTGAATTCCTGACTGTCTTTAATATAAATATTTGCAGTATCTGCTAAACGGTGAAAAAAAGGAAATCTGGAAAAATAATCTATTCTCTTTTCTTCAAAAAATGCATCCCTAAGTTTTTCAAATAGCCAGGAAAGCTCTAAATCAAATTCAGTTAATACATATTTTGGCTCTGGAGGCCAGTTAGAAAATTCACCATTTGATATTTTTCTAGGAGAAATTGGTGGGCATTCAATCGCTATTCTAGCCCCATACCAGTTGCATTCAGACCTAGGCAGGTCAAATGTATCTTTTAATATTTGATCTAAATAATTTAATGATGTAATAGTATTCATAAATATTTCTTAAAAGTTAAAAAAATAGGTGCCACCCCATTAATTTTTTATTTTTCATGAAGGTTAGAGTAAAGCGCAGAAATAATTGGAAATATCATATTTGCTGGAACAGCGTCGCCAATAATCTTTCTATATTGAGATAGAAAAAAATCTAAATTAGGAGCTGACTTCCAATAGTGATCAGGAAATGATTGTATACGAGCGGCCTCTCGTGCGTTAATTGATCTTTTTTCATGAGGATGAACATATCTCCCTCTACCAGGGCTTGCAAAACCAGTGGTAATTGTTCCTGAGGGCCTATCTGGATACATTCTTCCATATACTGACTGGTATGAATGCCCCTCTTGATGACAAGTCGGCCTATTTTTAGCAGGGAGGTTGTATAAATTTTCATTATGAAGAAACTCCACTCTTGCTAAATTTTCATCAGATAAATATGACAAGGTCTCAAGCTCTTTATTTTTAAAATTTAATTTAGGTAAATTTAAATTAATATCATCAAAAGTAAGAGGCGGTACTTTTAATTTTTCAAGAATAGCTTCAAAATCTTTAATGGGTTTTTTTGTTGCAATAAGAAAATGCCTGCCTCGTGTTTGAGCCACACCATAATCTTCAGAAGTTATTTTTTTCTCATAAATAAAATAATTGTGTGTTTTAAAAATTTTCTTTGATATTGAAACTACATCCTCATAAGAATGTTTTATCGCTTCAACATTCTCAATAATTACAACAGGGATATCCAGCCCTATTGCAAAAGCAGGCATTAAATAATATAAATCATTTCTAGAGTCAAATCTTCTAGTTTTATTATTTAAGTTAGAATGTCCTTGACAAGGAGGTCCACCAACAAGAATATCAACCCTCCCCCTAAGATCTCTTATTTTTTTCTCATAAAACTCCGGGTAAAAAATAAAGTCATCTGCATGGCCAGTATGATCAATTGAAAACTTCACCAGATCTTGAATATTATTATTCATTGTATATAGCGGCCTAAAATGAGATTTAACCAAATTTAATGCTTTGACATCTAAATCACTAGCAAGAATTAATTTAGGGTTAAAACCAAAGTATTTTAGAGACTCATGAATGCCTAGAGACAAGCCTCCACCACCACAAAATAGATCTATATAGGAAACCCTTTTTGAATTAGAATCAACAAGGTACTTTACAGGCTCATTTAATGACGAAACGAAATAATCTTTCTCCGCAGACAAATGGTTTTTGTATGACTTTACACATGAAGTAAAGGTTTGAGTGCCAATAGCAACCTTTCTATAAACTAAATTTTCATTACGTGAAAAGCTTTGGTTTATAGGTTTTTTTTGATTTTGTTCTTTTAAGGGTGAGTTTTTATCAATTCTTGAAGTAGATTTTTGCATTCTGTGTAGTCTAAATGGGAAAAAGTTGCGTTAGCAGTCCAAGCCCTAATGGCAGGGATTAAAACTTTTCTAATTTTATCATTGTTTAATTTATTTGAATAAATAGTATCCAAAAAAGCTTTAACAAATTCCTGATCCTGGCCAAATTCTTGCCTTAAAATATGTGATCTCCATATGTCACTTGAACCTATTCTTGCATACTTGTACGGGTCTGAATACTTAGAGTCGTACATTTTATGGCCCTTTAGCCAAGCTCTTGAAAAGTAACCTTCAATTAGAAAGTTTACTGAAGTAGTTATTCCCCAATTAATTGGGGCGGCATCATTTCCAAATCTCCATTTGATAAAACCCCAGAAAAATCCATCAATTGCCATGTTGCTCAGCCACATCCAAAAACCTGGTTGAGAGAGTTCATATACATTTGTTTGAGACTGAAAACAAGAGTGGATTGATTCAACAATTTCAGCATCTACATCACCCCCATATCTTTTCATATTTTTATCTTCATATTTTGAGCGTATTTCTGATAACTGCTCATGTAAGTCTAGAAGGTCAGCATCGTTTAACTCAACACTAGAATGATCTCTTTCAGAGACAAATTCAGTCCTATAATCAAGGTCATTAAATGACTTGTGACTGTGCGACTCCCAAACCCTTCGAGCTGTCTCAATATCAATGTTAGGTAAAATTTTATTAATCATCTAGAACCTCCAAATTTAATTTTTTCAAGAGACCTTCCTACTTCTAAACTATTCTGAATCATCACTGAAATTTCAGAATGTTTTTCAAGGCTTTCAATACCATTATTTTGCATGATTTTCGCATAATCCTCCAAAACTAAACCTTTAGACTTGAAAAAAGAATCTATCTTTGCCTGTAAAGAAGTCTCTTCAGGCGTTGTACTAAAGTTGTATTTGTACAAACACTGAATAATTAACTCAGTTAGAATTTTTTCAACAACCAATTGAATTACAAAGGCCCCAAAATTTTTATTATTTTCAGTTCTTTTGATCTGATCTCTTAAATCTTCATTTGCTATAACCTCAAATGACTCTTCACTAGAGATGCTTGATATATCTTCACTTTTCCAAGCTACATATGAAACAACATTTCTCTTGTCTTTTTCATCCTTAAAAGACTTCCAAGTTATAAAAAATAAACTATCTTCAGGATTTACTTTTGCCTCATACTTTACACTATATAAAATTTGTGATTTATTCCATATAATTTCCGACTTATCAATGTTATCTAGTCTTGAAATTGCACATGTTAATACAAACCCCTGAGTAAAGCTAAGATCAACTATTTCTCGTAAATCATATTTTTTTATTATTTTTGAATGTATATCTGAAAACAGAATAGTATCAATTTTTTTTCTTATCCTTAACGCAGAATCTTGTACAAATACATTAATACAATAATCATTAATATGTCCTGTATCTAATTCTAAAGCACCTTTATCAATTGGTAAAATTTCTAAAGTTGGCTTACACTCTCTTTGAAAATCAAAACCTGAATCTTCACGAAAGGTATCCGGGTCTTTTTCAGGAGCTCGTCCTTTAACACACGTAAATTTAAAAATATCTTCAAAATCATCAACGTAATCATAAAGATCGTCGCTCCTGCTTATACTAAAAATTCGTTTATCAGACATCTAACACTTCTCCTTGGGCAATACACTTGCACTCAACTACATAATTTAACCTACCAGGATTAGGGAAAGAAATAAACAGCTCTATAGAGTCTCCATAATGATAATCAATATCAATAATTGGCTTGGCATCATTCAGAATTTCTATATCTCCTGTAATATCAAAACCCATATGTTTAATCGGGACTTTTTTTGAATCTCCAACTAATGAGATTGAAGGAAGTAATTGCAAGTCAAATGACCCAGATTCTGGTGTAAATTCATTTGTGGCAACCTTTAACCTCCATTTTGAAACATCTTCATCTCTCGCCTGCTTGGTAAGGCTTAATGCTATTGGGTTATTAAATTTTTTCTCTGGAGGTAATTTCCCTGAAGACTTTTGCCCCTTCAATGATTGTGCCAGCAATTTTGATAATAACCCACTATCCCCTCTTTGGTAGCTCACTTCGGGTTGAAGATCTTTCTGAAAGTTTCTAAATCTAGTCTTAATATTTGAGTTAACTTTTTTTACTATATCCTTTCCTAAATCACCGAAATCACCGAAAAGTCTAGAGGAATTTTCCGCCCATTCTGAATGAGCAGCATTTTCACTAGGTATAAGGTACTCATATATATCCTTGTCAGCAATAAAAACACCAACCGCAGACTCGTACTGATCCCCGCCTACCTTTAAATAATTAATCACCATACCTGTTCCTCTCATAATCGCTAGGCAATTGTTTCTTTTTGATTTTTCCTCATCAGGCTCTGCTCTTTGAATGGCAAATTCACCCAATCTTTTATTTTTGTATCTTCTAAGTCCTTCTACTTGAAGCTCTTTTTCTTTAATTTCTTTTCCATTGACGGCCTGCTCATACAGTCTTACAAACTGATCTAAATCTTCACGATCCCTAATGTTGGGAAAAAACTGTTCTCCTGAGTTATCTATAAACCTTACTGTGAGTTTCTTTTGCAAAATAGCAGGAAAATAATAATTCTCAATTGATTCGCGAATTTTTCCTAAATTTAATGAACTCATTAATATAAGAATGTCTGTTCCATATTCATTACTTTTTCTAGAAATATCTGTACTGCAAAGGCTGTTTATCTGATCCCATAAGTCTTCTGCAGCCTTATTTTCAAAAGGCTTTACTTCGTTTTCACCGATAGACTCGCCAATATATGCAAATCCACCATACTTTTTGTTTTCATGATTATGGCTAGGGTAAATCCCAGTGCCCATTAACCTTCTATTCGCACCATTTGACCTTTCTGTCCCTTTAAAAACAGAATGATAAAATACAGTATTAACCTGTGAACTCTTTGCATAAGCCGTCTTTCCCAAACCAAAAGATCCTCCACTATTGGAATCTCCTCTAGCTTTATCGTCAAGGTTCAATGCCAAGACCAGCCTACCAAAGTGGTCTTCACGCTCATATTCTTGCCAGTTTCCTCCAAGACCACATGTTCCGTAGTCGCGAATCAATAAAAGCTTCATGTCATCGTCGCCAAAAACAGAATCAAGACTTTTCTTGAATTCAATTTTTTCGTTGCCAAAATCATTTACTCTTGGCCTCATTGATAAATCAAAGTTTATTAATTTAAGAAACTCATCTTTTTTTTCTTTATTTAAGGATATCTCCTGAAAAACCAACTCTGTAGTTTTTTGATCTATATCTCTTCCAGCATCAACTGAATTTTGACCACTTTCTCGAGCCGCTATTTCTTCAGATTCAAAATTTCTTTCATCATAACCATTCAAAAATGCCGCTGTGTGTTGAGGGTTTTTGCCCTTCATTAAATTAAATTCCCAGGAAAATTTCATAAATACACCTACTTTTAAATGTTAAATTTATTGTTATTTTTTTCTTTAAATTTGCTTTGAACATCTTTTATTTTAGAATTAATCGAGTTAAAAATCTTCCTAATTTCTTCATCCG
>Ga0209046_1000934_pt1 | contig 12716 bp, 13 predicted proteins | sample SaaInlV_200m_DNA_5_FD_184669 | JGI IMG/M metagenome (GOLD analysis project Ga0209046, IMG submission 184669) | Marine microbial communities from expanding oxygen minimum zones in the Saanich Inlet - Saanich Inlet SI073_LV_150m_DNA (SPAdes) (version 2) | ecosystem: Environmental > Aquatic >... | reverse complement strand
ACAAGCACAGTATTAGTTACGGTGTTTTCACTAAGTCTATTGACGGTGCAAGCTTAGACGTATCTTCCTATAAGATTGATGAAGCTGGTTTAAGCTTAGGTTATGGCATACCTTTAACCGAAGACACACGTATCAGTGCTGATGTTCGCGCCTCTAGTCGTACTGTTACTTGTGGTACAACCTTTGCAGGTGCAGACTATGAAGCGACTCAATGTGCTAGTGGTGACAAGACAGAAGTTAAAACCAATGTTCGCTGGTCTAACAACACATTAAACAACTTTAACTTTCCAACTGACGGACAAAAGAACAGCTTAAGTTTAGACTTGGCCTTGCCAATCGCAGATTTCCGTTACTATAAGCTCGACGCTTCTCATAAAAGCTACCGACCAATTGGTAATGACGTAACTTGGAAGGTTAACGGCAGTTTGGGTTTAGCACAGGGTTATGGCGGCAAAGACTTACCTTTCTTTAAGCGCTACTACGGTGGTGGTTCGTCATCTGTGCGTGGATTTGACTTTAACTCACTAGGTGCGACTTATAGTGATGGAAAAGCCAAAGGTGGTGAATTATCACTATTAGCAGGTACTTCACTTATTTCACCAATGAAATTTATTAATGATAGTAAGAATATGCGCATGAGTGCATTTATTGATACGGGATCCGTTGAAGAAAAAGCATCGAGCTTTAATGTTGATAACATACGCATGTCAACTGGTGTGGCATTCTCATGGTTAACACCTGTTGGCCCGTTAGGTATTTATGCCGCCACACCTTTAATCAAAAAATCAGCAGACAAAACAAAAACAGTTGAATTTACATTAGGTACAAGCTTTTAATATATAGATGACGATAAAAACTATTGCTCTTGTATTGTTAACGTTTAGCGCTACTTTACAAGCAGAGTCTCTGAAAATTGGCTATATTAATATTGATCATGTGGTCAGTAGTTCACCACAATTTATCCAAGCTAATCAATCAGTTATTAAAGAGTTTAAACCTCAAGAAGAACAGCTGTTGTTGCTTAGCCAAAAAATACAATTGCTAGCAGATGACTTTAATAAAAACAGTAAGGCGCTTACACAGTCTGAGCGAAAGTCTGAGATTAAAAAAATCGCCAATTTAGAGCGCCAACTTAAACAGCAGGCATCATCACTAAAAAACCAATTAAAGCTTAAGAACGAATTAGAATTAGGAAAAATCCAAGATTTAATCAATGAAGTCATTAAAGAGACTGCCGAATCACAAGGGTTTGATTTAATCCTCTATCAAGAAGTTGCTTTTGCAAGTAAGGAAGTGAATATCACACCAATTATCAAACAAAAACTCAGACAACGATTTTAATTATGCATACACTTGGGGAACTTGCTAAAATTATTGATGCTAAGCTTGTTGGTGACGAGTCAATTAACATTGCAGGAGCCGCCTCTCTTGGCTTGGCAAGCAATGACCAGTTAAGCTATATCGTTAGCGTAAAACACAAACAAAATCTACTTACCTCGAAAGCAGGTGTGGTTATCCTTAATGAAGATTTGTTAAACGATTGCCCTACCAATGCTTTAGTAGTTAATGATGATGTATATCTGGCTTTTGCTAAAATTTCACATTATTTTAAAAAACAAACCACTCTCTCTGATGGTGTTCATTCTAGCGCCATTGTTAACAATGCGAAAATTGGTAGTAATTGCAATATTGGCCAAAACGTTATCATTGGCAGTAACTGCACCGTTAGTCATAACGTCATTATTGAAGATGATGTCGTTATTGGTGATAATGCCTATTTACACCCTAATGTTACGATTTTACAAGGCTGCTCAATAGGTGATAACGTGGTGATTTCATCGGGCGCTGTGATTGGTTCAGAAGGCTTTGGCAACGCAAGAGATAAACAGGGTTGTTGGCATACGATTGCACATTTGGGCAATGTTGTTATTGGTGATAATGTGACGGTTGGTGCAAACACAACTATTGACAGAGGTACTTTAGAAGATACGCAAATACATGACGGTGTACGGCTTGATAATTTAATACACATTGCACACAATGTGATTATCGGCCAAGATACTGCAATTGCAGCCAACACAGGTATTGCCGGCAGTACGACACTTGGAAAGCGTTGCATGATTGGTGGTATGGTCGGTATTGTAGGTCATTTAAACATCTGTGATGATGTGATTGTAAATGCTAAAAGCACAGTTGATAAAGACATTAAGACGCCAGGAATGTACACAGGTATCATGCCACTTATGCCTCATAAGCAATGGCAGAATGTTGGTTTATGGCTAGTAAAACTTGATAAAATCATCAAATACTTAAATATTAAACTCAAAAATTTAAAGGATTAACTATTATGGAAATGAACATCCAAGATGTAAAAAATTATTTACCTCATCGCTACCCTTTCTTGTTGATTGATCGAGTTTTAGAAATTGAAATTGGCAAATCATTGGTTGCCATTAAAAACGTAACTTTTAATGAGCCGCAATTTACAGGGCATTTCCCTGAGCAGCCGATTATGCCTGGTGTAATGATTGTAGAGGCACTTGCTCAGGCGACTGGCATTTTGGCGTTTAAATCCGAAGTAGGCAAGCCAATTGATGGACAAATTTACATGTTGGTTGGTATTGATAAAGTTCGCTTTAAACGTGTGGTAGAGCCGGGTGATCAATTACGCTTAGAAGTGGAAGTAATGACGGTTAAACGTGGTATTTGGAAGTTTAAATGCAGAGCCTTAGTTGACGACAAAGTCGTGACAACCGCTGAGCTTATGTGTACACAAAAAGCAGCAGATTAATTAAAAAATAAATTCTTGAGGAGAGTATCATGGCCATAGATTCTAACGCAATCATTGACCCTAGTGCAAAAATTCATAAAAACGCCGAAATATGCGCCTACGCCGTTATTGGTGCCAATGTAGAGATTGGATCGGGCACTATTGTAGAATCCCATGCAGTCATACAAGGGCCAACTAAAATTGGCAAAAATAACCACATCTACTCTTTTGCTGCAATTGGTGGAGACCCACAAGACATTACCTACGAAGAAGGTCAAGAATCTAATTTGGTCATTGGTGATGACAACCTAATCCGTGAATTTTGCACCATTAACCGCGGCACAGAAAAAGAAAAATCACTCACTCGTGTTGGCTCCAACAACATGCTAATGGCCTATGTGCATATAGCACATGATTGTGAAGTAGGTGATCACACTATTATGTCAAACAACGCTTCACTAGCAGGACACGTTAGAATACATGATTGGGCAATTTTAGGTGGGTTCACCCTAGTTAAGCAATTTTGCATGATTGGTATGCACACTTACATTGGTATGGGTTGCCAGGTAAATAAAGATATTCCAGCTTACATGGTGGCTTCAGGCACGCAAACACGTGTTAGAAGTATTAATGCCGAGGGCATGAAGCGTCGTGGGTTTTCATCAAGTGCAGTTGCTTCTATCAAGCGTGCTTTTAAAGTGGTGTATCGTGAATCTCAAGGTCGCCTACTAGATCATGCCCTACAAGATCTGGAAAAATCTGAAGCTGACAGCCCTGAAGTAATGCAATTTGTAAAATGTATTCGTAGCTCAAAAGTCGGCATTATGCGTGGCCCGATTGAGGAATAAAAAAGACTCGACATTTTATGGATAAGTCTTTTCTAAAGTCAAGTAGCATTGTCACTGCCATGACTTTTTTATCTCGCATTTTAGGTTTGGTTCGAGATTATTTCATTGCTCGGTATTTTGGCGCTAATGGATTTACCGATGCTTTTTTAGTCGCCTTTAGAATTCCAAACTTCCTCAGACGTCTTTTTGGCGAAGGCGCCTTCTCCCAGGCTTTCGTGCCTATTCTGGCTGAGGCTAAAGCCAACCACAACGAAGCAGAAGTTCAAAATGTCATTAACCATATTGGCACAAAATTTCTAACTATTTTGGTCATCATTACTGTAATTGCAGTGGTGGCAGCACCTTTGATTATCGTTATGTTTGCCTGGGGTTTTTATTTTGATACCGACCCCACTAAATTTGATTTAGCATCTAGTATGCTTCAAATTACTTTCCCTTACTTATTGTTAATTTCCTTAACGGCTTTTGCCGGCAGTATTCTCAATACTTATGACAAGTTTGCTGTGCCGGCTTTCACCCCAGTTTTGCTTAATGTCTCTATGATTTTAAGTGCAGTATATTTATCCCAACACCTAGAAACACCTATCATGGCTCTAGCCTGGGGTGTGTTGATTGGCGGTATCGTGCAATTATTATTTCAAATCCCTTTCTTAATTAAAATTAGAAAACTACCACGCTTGGCACATGGCGACCACCCCAGTGTTAAAACCTTAAAAAAACGCATGTTACCGGCGTTATTTGGCGTTTCAGTTTCACAAATTAACTTGCTAATTGACACTATGATTGCCACTGTTTTGGTTAGTGGTAGCGTGTCTTGGTTGTACTATTCTGATCGTTTACTAGAGCTCCCTTTGGCGCTTATTGGTATTGCTCTAGCGACTGTTGCTTTGGCAAAGTTAAGTAAACATTACGCCAACAAGGATGAGCAAAAATTCACTCGTACAGTTGACTATGCGCTTAAGGTTGGCTTACTACTCGGCGCACCAGCCTGTGCTGGATTATTACTGCTGGCCGAGCCGTTGATTATTACTTTGTTTCAATACGAAGAATTTGACGCCTTTGCAGCGCACATGTCGGCTCTAAGTTTGACTGCTTACGGATCAGGGCTTATGGCTTTTATTATGGTTAAAATTTTAGCGCCGGTATTTCTTGCTAGAGGTGACACTAAAACCCCAGTCAAGGTCGGTGTGATTGCCATGGTGTCAAATGTATTTTTAAATGTGATTTTTGCCTACTATTATGCACATGTCGGACTGGCAATTGCCACCTCAATCTCTGCTGTGATTAACGCGTCTTTGCTTTATTATTATTTAAACAAGCAATCTATTTATCAATTTTCTGATGATTTAATTAAACTATTTTTAAAAGTGTTATTAGCAAGCTCTATAATGGTCATTTTTATTTTAAATTTTTCTAACGACATTAATTTTTACTTAGAAAATGGCGTCTGGCAACGCATCACTTCTGTTGCAAGTACAATTATTGCTTCAGCAGCTTTGTACTTTGCTTGTCTGCGTCTATTAGGCATCAGGATAAAACAACTATGAATACCGTAAAATGTGTGAAACTAAACCAAGAACTCGAAGCCCTAGATAGAGCACCCTACCCTGGTGAGCTAGGCAAAAGAATTTTAGCTGGTGTCTCCAAGCAAGGCTGGCAATTATGGCTAGATCACCAAACCATGCTTATCAATGAGAACAACCTTAATATGCTTGATGAAAAGGCGCAAAGCTATCTGAAAGAACAGATGGAAAAATTCTTCTTCTCTGAAGATGGTGCTGATGATATTCAAGGCTATACCCCTAGCAATTAACCCATGGCTAATCTATTTATTATTGCAGCCCCTTCTGGTTGTGGAAAAACTTCTTTAGTTAAGGCATTGATTGAGAAAGTCGATAATTTATGTGTATCAGTATCTCACACAACACGCGCTGCTCGCCCAGGTGAAGTGCATGGTAAAAACTACTTTTTTGTTTCTAAAGAAGCTTTTGATGAAATCAGCAGTAATGATGGATTTATTGAGTCTGCCCAAGTGTTTGACAACCATTATGGTAGTGCTAAACAAACTGTTAAAGACCTACTTCAGCAAGGTCAAGATGTTATCTTAGAGATTGATTGGCAAGGCGCACAACAAGTTAAAAAAAGCTTTAAAGATGCAATCGGTATCTTTATTTTACCGCCATCAATATCAGCCTTAAAAGAGCGTCTAACCGACCGAGGTCAGGACGATCAAAGTATTATTGACAGAAGAATGCAAGATGCTGTTAGTGAAATGCAACATTTTGATGAATTTGATTATTTGGTTATTAACGATGATTTCAACATCGCCTTGAATGATTTAACCCACATTGTCTATACACAACGCCTTGGTTTGGCTCAACAAACGCAACAGCATCAAGACTTACTCGAACAGTTGATATAACACGTAAATTGCGTATAATATCACTCCTTACTAATATTAATCATTAGTTATAAATATATATATGAGTCAAGACTTTGCCCTACCCACTGTTAGAACTTCAAGTTCATTAGAAGTTCAAAAATACCCTCCGATCCTTACCCCGGAAGAGGAGCATGATTTAGCAATTGAACTTTACGAAAATCACGACCTTAGCGCCGCAAGAAAATTAGTTTTGTCACACATGCGTTTTGTGGCTTTTATTGCTCATGGTTACAAGGGTTACGGTTTAGAGCAGGCAGACCTTATCCAAGAAGGTACAATTGGCCTAATGAAGGCAGTGAAACGCTTCAACCCGCACAAAAAAGTACGCCTTGCTTCTTTTGCAGTGTATTGGATCCGCGCTGAGATTCATGAGTTTATTTTCAAAAATTGGAAAATTGTTAAAGTAGCCACTACTAAGGCGCAACGCAAACTATTTTTCAAACTTAGAAAAGCCAAAGCACACATCTACAATTCGTTAAACGAATCACAAGCTGATGAAATTGCGAATGATTTAGGCGTGCGTCGTCAAGACGTACTCGAGATGGAGTCACGCCTACAGTTTAATGATGTGGCTTTTGAGATTTCAGATGATGAAGACTCTTCTGCACCTGCGCATTATTTAACTGACAACAACACGCAAACACCTGAGCAATTATTACTCAGCAATGACACGCGTAAAAACCAACAGCAACAGCTTTACCAAGCACTTTCATCATTAGATGCAAGAAGTTTGGATATTTTGCAATCTAGGTACTTGAAAGAAGAAAAAACGACTCTGCATACATTAGCAGACAAGTACGGTATTTCTGCCGAGCGGGTCCGTCAACTTGAAAATAAAGCCATGCAAAAGCTTAAAACTTCTTTAGAAGCGCAGCCAATCTAAATATGTTACCTATTGAGTAAAAAAAGCCTCGTTTTAACGGGGCTTTTTTTGGTATGATGTTTTGCAAAATATTCTTGGGTTTGTAATTTATGAGTAACTATGACGCTTCATCAATTGAAGTCTTAACCGGGCTAGAGCCAGTACGAAAACGCCCCGGTATGTATACCGATACCGAGCGCCCAAATCACTTAGCTCAAGAGGTAATTGATAACAGTGTTGATGAAGCAGTTGCCGACCATGCTTCTGTAATTAAGGTTGTGCTTTACAAAGATGGATCCTTATCAGTGGAAGACAATGGTCGAGGTATGCCAGTTGACATCCACCCAAAAGAAGGTAAACCTGGTGTTGAAGTAATCCTAACCAAGCTACACGCTGGTGGTAAATTTTCTAATGACTCTTACCAATTTTCAGGTGGTTTGCATGGCGTGGGTATTTCAGTAGTTAACGCCCTATCAACTTCGGTTGAAATTTGGATTAAACGCAATTCAGAAGAACACTATATTACTTTTGCCGACGGCTTTAAAAAAACTGATCTAGAAAAAATTGGCAGTGTTGGTAAGCGTAACACAGGCACTACCGTTAAATTCAAACCGGACGCCCAGTTTTTTGATACGGTTAAATTTTCAGCCACAAAACTCCGTCATAACCTTAGATCTAAAGCTGTTCTTTGCCCAGGACTAGAGGTTAATTTTTACAATGAAGTTGACGATACAACTGACAAATGGATTTACCAAGAAGGCCTTAAAGATTACTTATCTATGGCGCTGGATGGTCTTGATTGTTTGCCGGCCACTCCTTTTGTGGTTGATTTTGCCTCTGACGAACAGCAACTCAATTGCTCGTTAGCTTGGACTGAATACAACACTAATGTTGTGGCTGAAAGCTACGTTAACCTTATTCCAACCACCAATGGTGGTACGCATGTTAATGGCTTACGATCAGGCCTGACGGATGCATTAAAAGAGTTTTGTGAATTCAGAAACCTATTGCCTAAAAACATCAAGCTCACGCCTGACGATGTCTGGCAAAAAATCGCTTACGTCTTATCCATCAAAATGTTGGATCCACAATTCTCCGGACAAACCAAAGAGCGCCTATCTTCAAGAGAAAGCGCTGGTTTTGTTACTGGTGTGGTTAAAGATGCTTTTAGTTTATGGTTAAACCAACACACCTCTGTTGCTGAAAAAATCGCTGAATTAGCGATTATGAATGCACAATCGCGTTTAAAAACAGGCAAAAAAGTTATTCGTAAAAAGATTGTTAGTGGCCCCGCCCTACCAGGAAAATTATCAGATTGCACCAGTATCGATCTCAATCAAACTGAGGTGTTTTTAGTTGAGGGTGACTCAGCTGGTGGCTCTGCTAAGCAAGCGCGTGACAAAGAGTATCAAGCCATTCTACCGCTTAGAGGTAAGATTCTAAACACTTGGGAGGTAGATTCTGAGCAAGTATTAGCCAGTAATGAAATACACGATATTAGCGTTGCCATTGGTCTTGAGCCTAACTGTGAAGATCTGACTGGCCTTAGATACGGGAAAATTTGCATCCTTGCAGATGCCGACTCTGATGGCGCGCATATTGCCACTTTGATTTGCACCTTGTTTGTTAAACACTTTCCAAAACTGGTTAAAGAAGGCCATATTTATGTTGCTATGCCACCTCTATACAGGGTGGATGCCGGCAAGCAAGTACACTACGCATTAGATGACGGTGAAAGAGATGCGATTATTCGAAAAATTGAAAGCGAGAATAAACGCGTTAAGATTCAAGTTCAGCGCTTTAAAGGCTTAGGTGAGATGAATCCTTCTCAACTTCGAGAAACCACCATGTTGCCTGACACTAGGCGCCTCATTCAGCTTACACTAGAAAACCCGCTGCAAGTTTTTCAAACCATGGATATGCTATTGAGTAAAAAACGCGCACCGGATCGTAAAAAATGGCTAGAAGAAAAAGGCAATTTGGCCAATGTCTAAGGCAGTTGTCTTACTTTCTGGCGGTCTAGACTCTACCACTACTCTCGCTATTGCAAAATCTCAAGGTTTTGAGTGCTATGCATTAAGCTTTGATTACGGGCAAAAGCAAAAATCAGAGCTCAATTCAGCCACTAAAATCGCCAAACAATTTGGTGCTATTGATCACAAGATTATGAACATCTCTTTGTCGGACTTTGGCGGCTCAGCACTCACTGACGACAACATTGACGTACCTGAATTTAAAGAAAGTGACGAAATCCCCATTACGTATGTGCCGGCGCGAAACACTATCTTCTTATCTTTTGCCATGGCTTGGGCTGAAGTGCTCGATTGTCAAAATATCTTTATCGGTGTTAATGCGCTTGACTATTCAGGCTACCCTGATTGCCGACAAGCCTATATTGACGCCTTTGAGAGTATGGCTAATTTAGCCACCAAACAAGGTGTTGAAGGTCAAAAGCTTTCTATCGTCACACCATTAATTGATCTCAATAAAGCTGATATTATCAAAAAAGGTTTATCTTTAGGGGTGGATTATTCACTCACAACCACCTGCTATCAAGCTAACGACAAAGGTGAAGCCTGCGGTATTTGTGATGCTTGCGAATATAGAAAAATCGGCTTTAAGTCTGCTGGAATTTCTGACCCCACTCGATATCAATAAATATTTTAAATTTAGTCTTGCATTGGCTTTGTTTAGAGATAAAATAATAGTTTTAAACCTATTAAGGAAATGACAAATGAGTATTGAGGAAAGAGTAAAAAAAGTTGTATCTGAGCAATTAGATGTAAGTGGTGATATTGATAATAACGCTTCTTTTATTGACGACTTAGGCGCAGACTCCCTAGATACTGTTGAATTAGTAATGTCTCTTGAAGAAGAGTTTGACTGTGAAATCCCTGACGATCAAGCAGAAAACATTACAACTGTTCAACAAGCAATCGACTACGTTAACAACAATTTGTAATTTCCGTTTAGTCAAATAAACGAATAAGGCGCTTTCTTCTTTGAATTAGGCGCCTTTTTTATCTGTTATAGAGAAATATTATGAGCAAAAGAAGAGTAGTAATCACTGGTATGGGCATTGTTTCACCTGTTGGCAACAGTGTGGAAGGGTCTTGGAAAAATATCCTTGCAGGAAAATCAGGCATTAATTCACTCACTAATCTTGAAACCGAAGGCCAGTCAGTAACCTTCGGCGGCTCAGTTAAAGATTTTGAAATTACAGATTATCTTAAACCCAAAGACGCCAAAAAAATGGATACCTTTATCCACTACGGTATGGCGGCTGGTATTCAAGCCATTGAAGATTCTGGTATTGAAGTTACTGAAGAAAATGCAGAGCGCATTGGTGTGGCTATTGGCGCAGGTATCGGTGGCTTAGGCACGATCGAGCGAACAGCAGATCTTTTTAGAGAAAAAGGCGCTAAGCGTATTTCACCTTTCTTTGTACCCTCTTCTATCATTAATATGATCTCGGGCAACCTATCGATCAAATACGGCTTAAAAGGCCCTAATTTCGCCATTGTGACCGCTTGTACGACTGGAACACACAATATTGGTGATGCCTCTCGTTTGATCGAATACGGCGATGCTGATGTGATGATTGCCGGTGGTGCAGAGATGTCAACCACTAATTGTGGCTTAGGTGGCTTTGCAGCCGCTCGCGCACTCTCTACTCGTAACGACGATCCAGCAACCGCCTCTCGCCCTTGGGATAAAGACCGAGATGGCTTTGTACTAGGCGATGGTGCTGGCGTTGTAGTGCTTGAAGAATTTGAGCACGCCAAAGCACGTGGCGCCAAAATCTATGCTGAAGTTTCAGGCTATGGTATGAGTGGTGACGCTTACCATATGACACTACCTTCAAAAGGTGGCGAAGGTGCGGCGCGTTGTATGAAAAATGCCATGCGTAATGCTGGCGTTAATGCTGATCAAATCGACTATATTAATGCACACGGCACCTCAACACCAGCCGGTGATCAAGCTGAAACCGATGCAGCTAAATTAGCCTTGGGTGAGCATGCTTACAACATTGTGATGAGTTCTACCAAATCAATGACTGGTCACTTGTTGGGCGCTGCTGGTGGTATTGAGGCTATCTTTACAGCGTTAGCCATTAGAGATCAGGTAGCTCCACCGACGATTAACATCATCAATCAAGACCCTGATTGTGACTTAGACTATGCTGCGAATGAAGCTCGAGAAATGAAAATGGATTACGCTATTTCTAACTCATTCGGCTTTGGTGGCACGAACGGTACGATCTTACTTTCTAAGGTTTAACCTTACTTTTCAACCGTTAAATCAACGCCTTTAATTTTGTCAGCATCACTGACTAGTTCTGCGCCAAAATCATAAATTTTTACTGCACCGTTTTGCACGCTGCTCATTGCTGCGTCTTTGTTCACTACTAATGACCATTCTGCATCTGTTGATCTAAACTCAATCGCACCACCAATTAACGCTAATGCCACAACCACACCTAATAAAAATTTAATCATAATTCAAACCCTTGTTATTTAATATAAAAATGATTTTACCTACTTAAACCCAGCAATACCGTTTGATTTAAGTAGCGCCTCAGTTGTCGGCTTCTCACCTCTAAACTTAACATACTGCCCCATAAAATCCAAACTACCACCTACTTGCAAAATATGACGCATAAATGATTGGGAAGCCTCTGAGCCAATACCGCCATTATCTTGAACATAATAATACGCATCTGCCGCTAAAACCTCTGCCCATTTATAACTGAAATATCCTGCCGCATAGCCACCACTAAATATGTGCCCAAACGTATTTAAAAATCGACTCTCATCAACACTTGGCATTAGCGCTGTTTCAGCTCTTACTTTGTCCAACACTTCATAAGTATCTTGGTCAGACAAATGTGTGTGAATATCCCACAAAGAAAACTCACATTGTCGCAACATACCCAAGGCTGATTGGAAATTTTTACTGGCAATTAATTTATCGTATAAGTCATCTGGCAACGACTCACCCGTTTGCCAATGCCTAGACAAAAGCTTAACCACCTCACGCTCATAGCAAAAGAACTCCATATATTGGCTTGGCAACTCAACCCCATCCCAAGGCACACCAGCAATACCGGCAGCAGACGGATATTCAACCGTTGTTAACACGTGATGTAGCGCATGACCAAACTCGTGGAACAGTGTGACAATTTCATCAAATTCAAATAAAGCTGGCTTACCTTCACTCGGTGAATTAAGGTTACATACTACAAAAGCCACTGGCTTATTATCACCCATTAAAGCCTGGTAGTCTGCCATCCAAGCACCACCACGTTTGTCTTCACGTGCGTATACATCTAAATAAATACGCCCTACCAATTCACCTTTGCTGGTGATTTCTAGCACTCTAACATCTGCATGATAAGAAACCTCATTAACTGCTTTAATTTGAATTTGATAAAGGTTTTCAATGGTACTAAACAAACCACTTAATACTTGTTGTTCTGGAAAATACGGCGTAAGCTCAGTCTTCTTAAATCCAAATTTTTGCTCTTTGAGTTTCTCAGAATAATAACCCAGATCCCAAGGCATGAGCTCAATCCCCGCAAAGGCTTTTAATTCGTCTAACTCTCTTTGTGCTTGGGGTTTAGATTGATTAACCAAATCATCTAAAAAATCAATAATTTGCTTTGGAGATTCCACCATTTTTGATTCAACTGAAAGCTCGGCATAATTATCGAAACCCAAAATCTGCGCCATTTCTAATCGCAAAGCTAAAATCTCATCCATGATGACTTTGTTGTCAAACTCACTAGCGGTA
>Ga0209046_1000928_pt1 | contig 12748 bp, 10 predicted proteins | sample SaaInlV_200m_DNA_5_FD_184669 | JGI IMG/M metagenome (GOLD analysis project Ga0209046, IMG submission 184669) | Marine microbial communities from expanding oxygen minimum zones in the Saanich Inlet - Saanich Inlet SI073_LV_150m_DNA (SPAdes) (version 2) | ecosystem: Environmental > Aquatic >... | reverse complement strand
GAACCCCTATAAACATGGTTTTGGAGGCCACTGCTTTGCCAATTAAGCTACTCTCCCATAAAGTCCATGCGCGTCTAGTTCGGAATGGGTTAGGGCATGGACCTTACGTATAGAATAGCTATGTATTAGCGGCTATTTACAAAACCTTCTGTAAATGCTGTTACAACTTCTTTCAACTGAGCGTCTACTTCGTTTGACATTACGCCTGAGCTTTCAATTGATTTGTAGATATCTGAATGGCTTGTAGCTACATGGCTTAGCAATTTAGCTTCAAAATCTTTGATCTCAGAAACATCAATAGAATCAAGGAAACCTCTAACACCAGCGTACATTGAAACAACTTGTTCAGAAGCTCTCAAAGGGCTATACTGAGCTTGTTTTAGAAGCTCTGTCAAGCGAGCACCTCTATTCAAGATCATTTGTGTTGAGGCATCTAGATCAGAACCAAACTGAGCAAATGCGGCAATTTCTCTATACTGAGCTAACTCTAGTTTAAGTGTACCTGCTACTTGTTTTAGTGCTTTGTACTGAGCTGCAGAACCAACACGGCTAACAGATAGACCCACGTTAATAGCTGGTCGAACACCTTTGAAGAATAACTCTGTTTCTAAGAATATCTGACCATCTGTAATAGAGATAACGTTAGTTGGAATGTATGCAGACACATCACCAGCTTGTGTTTCGATCACAGGAAGAGCTGTTAGAGAACCTCCGCCTAGAACGTCTGATACTTTAGCAGCACGCTCTAATAAGCGTGAGTGAATGTAGAAAACGTCACCTGGATAAGCTTCACGACCTGGAGGTCTTCTTAATAGTAGAGACATTTGTCTATAAGCAACGGCTTGTTTACTCAAATCATCATAAATAATTAAGGCATGCATACCGTTATCGCGGAAGTACTCACCAATTGTACATCCTGAGTAAGGTGCTAAGAACTGCAATGGAGCGGCTTCAGAAGCTGTAGCAGCCACGATAACACTGTACTTCATTGCGTCAGATTTTGTCAGAGTCGATACTATTTGTACCACTGTTGAACGTTTCTGACCAACAGCAACGTAAATACAGTATAGTTTTTTGCTTTCATCTGTACCTTCATTTAGAGGCTTTTGGTTAATAATTGTATCGATAGCAACAGCTGTTTTACCTGTCTGTCTATCACCAATAATTAACTCACGCTGACCTCTACCTACAGGAACTAGACCATCTACACATTTCAGACCTGTTTCCATAGGCTCTGATACAGACTTACGGGCAATAATACCTGGAGCTTTAACTTCAACGATACGTCTCTCAGCGGCTTTGATAGCGCCTTTACCATCAATAGCTTCACCTAGAGGGTTTACAACGCGACCTAGCATTTCTTTACCCACAGGTATATCCACGATCGCACCTGTACGTTTTACGATGTCGCCTTCACGTATAGCGCGGTCGTTACCGAAAATAACGATACCAACATTATCTTCTTCCAAGTTTAAAGCCATCCCTTGCAGACCGTCTGAGAATGCTACCATCTCACCTGCTTGTACTTTGTTCAGACCCTGTACGCGAGCAATACCATCACCGACAGAGATAACTTTACCAATTTCGTCTAAATCTACTGAACCGTAATAACTAGAAATACGTTCTTCTATTACGCTTGATAAATCATTAATAGCCATATTTTTATACCTTCTCTTTGTTTCTAACAAAAATATTTTAAATATGTAAAAGCAATTGTAATGTCAGCATTTTTCAACGCTTACTATTGGTAAATAGTACACACTACACGTATATCGCAGATTTATCCCATTAGAAAGTACAAAAAAAGATACTTTCCTTTTACAAAGTCAACCTCCCTCTTGATATTACTAGAAGGAAATTAGTATAATGCCTACAACAAACCAACTTCTCAAACATAAAAGAACCCCTAAGGTTAGAGAGACGTCTACTCCAGCATTAATGTACAGCCCATTCAAAAAAGGTGTGTGTGAAAGTGTTTCAATAAGGAAGCCCAAGAAGCCCAACTCCGCGCTTAGGAAAGTTGCCCGCGTTAAAATAGGAGCCAACTTAGAAGTAACTGCATATATACCGGGTGAGGGACATAATATACAGGAACACTCTGTAGTGCTTGTCCGTGGAGGTCGCGTAAAAGACTTGCCTGGTGTGAGATACCATCTAGTAAGAGGCAAATACGATTTAACAGGTGTCGCTAACCGAAAACAAGGGCGTTCAAGATACGGTGCTAAGAAGCCAAAAGTAATTAAAAGTAACTAGCTATGACATCAAGACAACGTTGCATAGATAGAGAATCTAAGTATAATGTTGATTTATCTACAAATAGGACTAAAGCCAAAATAGTAAATTTCCTAACGCGAAAAGGGCTTAAAGAGAAAGCCGAACATATATTTGATAGCTGCTTAATAAAAATCAAGCAAACCGAAATGACTAAGCCATATGATCTTAGGATGGAGCCTGCTCTGGTTATAGAAAAAGCACTTGATAACATAAAACCCCTGTTCGAGACAAAATCCATACGCGTGGGTGGTACAACGCAACAGCAGCCTATACTAATTAACGACAGCAGAGGATTGTCCTTGGCGGTAAAATGGCTTGTTGACGCGGCTAAAAGTCGCTCTGAAAGAGGCATAGCAACGAAACTATTTAGCGAAATAAATGACGCTAGACAGGGCAAAGGTAGTGCGGTCAAGAAAAGAGTTGATATCATTGCACGGATTGAGGCAAGCAGATCAGCAAGCCATTTCCAAAAATAGTATAATTGATATAATAAGCAAACTATTAAGCTACTAATTAAATACGTTAAGTTCGTTCTTAACACTATTGTGTTATATAAAATAGCATACTTTTACATGCAAAAAAGGATTATTAAATATGTCTGCATTAAGCTATACAGCAAGGTGGTTTTTTTCAACAAACCACAAAGATATTGGTACATTGTACTTAATACTGGGGTCATTCTCAGCACTGTTGGGGGTTGCATTCTCGCTACTTATGAGGCTTGAATTAAGTCACCCAGGAAATACAATTTTAATGGGTAACCATCAACTATATAACGTACTAGTTACAGCACATGGTCTGATCATGGTGTTCTTTTTCATAATGCCTGTTCTTATTGGCGGTTTCGGTAACTGGTTCGTGCCTTTAATGATCGGAGCTCCCGATATGGCGTTCCCTAGAATGAACAATATTAGCTTCTGGGTACTTCCATTTGCACTATTATTGCTTCTATCATCCGCACTTATTGAAAATGGTGCTGGTGTAGGCTGGACTGTATATCCCCCTCTATCGACAGCGCAATACCACTCAGGCGGTGGCGTTGACATGGCTATTTTCAGCTTGCACTTGGCAGGTATTGGTTCGCTTTTAGGTGGTGCCAACTTCGTAGCAACTATATTCAACATGCGTAGCCCTGGGTTAGGTTTACACCAAATGCCTCTATTTGTATGGTCTGTTCTTGTAACAGTGTTCTTATTAATAGTAGCCCTACCAGTATTAGCTGGTGGTATTACAATGCTATTAACAGATAGAAACTTCAACACAACATTCTTTGATCCTGCCGGAGGTGGTGACCCTGTGTTGTTCCAACACCTATACTGGTTCTTCGGTCATCCGGAAGTGTATATCTTAATCTTACCAGCATTTGGTATTGTAAGTCAAATCCTACCTACATTTAGCCGTAAGCCAATATTCGGTTACTTAGGTATGGTGTACGCTATGTGCTCTATTGGTATTCTAGGATTTATCGTTTGGGCTCACCATATGTACACTGTTGGAATGGACGTTGACTCAAGAGTATATTTCTCTGCTGCCACAATGGTTATTGCTATACCTACAGGTATTAAAATGTTCAGCTGGCTAGCTACACTTTGGGGTGGTTCTATACACTTCCATACACCAATGCTTTGGGCATTAGGATTCCTAATAATGTTCTTACTAGGTGGTTTAACAGGTGTGATATGTTCGTCTGCGGGTATCGATATAGCTATTCATGATACATATTACATAGTGGGACACTTCCATTACGTACTTTCAATGGGTGCTGTATTCGGGACATTTGGTGCATTCTACTACTGGATTGGTAAAATCTCTGGCTACATGTACCCTGAAAATCTAGGTAAGGCTCACTTCTGGCTAACACTAGTAGGCGTAAACGTGACTTTCTTCCCTATGCATTTCCTTGGACTGGCAGGTATGCCTCGACGTATTCCTGACTACCCTGACGCGTACGCAGGCTTCAATAAGGTAGCCTCTTTTGGATCTTTGATAATACTTGTATCAGTGGTACTGTTCCTATACATTGTATATAGAACTTTAACAGACGGTGTAGTGTGTCCTAAAAATCCTTGGAACTTGGACGGCGTGGATGCAAATAAACCACAAAGCCCTACATTGGAATGGGTAATCCCTTCTCCACCTGAGTTCCACTCTCATGCAGAGCCACCACTAGTGAAAGAAACTATTTAGTAAGTGCTTCTAAGCCCAAATATCCGTAATAGTATGTTTGGGCTTTTATATCAAAAAATAAAAGTACTACATGAAAAAAGGATTACACCCATATAAACACCACGTGTACCAGATCTACTCTACAGGGTCTTCAGTGCAAACAGAGACAACACTGCCGATATCTCGATTAATATCTGATTTGGATTTATCTAATCACGGTATATGGACGAAGTCCCGAACATTTACATATGATGGGTTTGGCGGACGTGCACGCAATTTTAAACGTAAATTTCGATTAAAAAAATAAAAACTTCCTCTAAAGCTTAAATATGTTTACGCATAGCTCTTAAATCAGCTAATAAATTATAAAAGTTAAAAAAATGAGAGTTCTAAGACAACAACAACTTTTTTCAATAGTGAATCACATGCTAGTAGACTATAGAGTTCCTAGTAATATCAGTTACTTGTGGAACTTTGGGGTACTTGCTGGTGTTTGCTTAGCGATACAAATAGTAACAGGTATTCTACTGGCGATGCATTACACTCCTCACGTGGATATAGCCTTCGCAAGCATAGAACACATAATGCGAGACGTAAATTACGGCTGGATATTAAGATATGTACACGCTAACGGCGCGTCAATGTTTTTTATTGTAGTTTACACTCATATGTTCCGAGGACTATATTACGGATCTTATTTACCACCTAGACAACTATTATGGTGGTCTGGTGTAGTCATCTTACTACTTATGATGGCCACAGGGTTCATGGGATATGTACTACCATGGGGACAAATGAGCTTCTGGGGCGCTACAGTTATTACAAACTTATTCTCAGCTCTGCCTTTGGTTGGTGAAAGCATAGCATACTGGCTTTGGGGCGGGTTCTCTGTGGGGCATGCTACGCTGAATAAATTCTTCAGCTTGCATTATTTATTGCCTTTCGTTATAGCCGCTGTAGCAGGTGTGCACGTGATACTCCTTCACGAACATGGATCGAATAATCCTCTGGGAATTTACTCCAAAGAAGATAAAGTGCCATTTCACCCTTACTTTACGCTGAAAGATTTAACAGGGGCGCTTGGTTTCATAGTGTTCTTTAGTGTGTTTGTATTCTATTATCCTAATCTACTAAATCATCCAGACAATTACATAGAAGCGAACCCTATGGTTACACCTGCACACATAGTGCCTGAGTGGTACTTCTTACCGTACTATGCTATTCTAAGATCTATACCAGATAAACTAGGCGGTGTGCTAGCTATGTTCGGCTCGATACTGGTATTCCTTTTGTTACCATTCATCAATAACTCAAATGTTAGAAGTAGCGCATTCAGACCTTTATACAAAAAATTGTTCTGGTTCTTCCTAGCCGATTGCTTCTTGTTAGGCTGGCTTGGTGGACAACCTATAGAAACGCCTTTTATTCAAATAGGACAAATAGGTACAGTATTTTACTTCGGCTATCTTCTTGTAATATTGCCTGGTCTAGGCATGCTGGAAATGGCCCTATTACGAACAGATAAGAAATAGAACACATACACATTTTAGTTAACGGAACAGTTAATTCAACTATAGAAGAGTCGAGTTTGATCCTGGCTCAGAATTAACGCTGGCGATATGCTTTATACATGCAAGTTGAACGGTTATTATTTTATTATAGAAACCGTAGCGGACGAGTGAGTAACATATAGAAATCTACCCAAAGGATAGGGACAACTATATAGAGTAGTAATACTTTAGAGATCTAAGTAATTAGATGTAGAAATACCTAATAACCAAAGATTTTACATCGCCTTTGGATGAGTCTATACGAGATTAGGTAGTTGGTAGGGTAAAAGCCTACCAAGCCAACGATCTCTAGTCGGTCTGAGAGGATGATCGGCCACGCTGGAACTGAGACACGGTCCAGACTCCTTCGGGAGGCAGCAGTAAGGAATATTGGACAATGAGCGCAAGCTTGATCCAGCAATATCGCGTGAGTGAAGACAGTTATTTTGATTGTAAAGCTCTTTCATCAAGGAAGATAATGACGGTACTTGAAGAAGAAGCTCCGGCTAACTTCGTGCCAGCAGCCGCGGTAATACGAAGGGAGCAAGCGTTATTCGGAATGATTGGGTGTAAAGGGTACGTAGGTTGTCTTTCAAGTTCCAGGTGAAATCCCTAAGCTCAACTTAGGAACTGCCTGGAAAACTAAAAGACTAGAGTTTGGTAGAGGACGATGGAATTTCTAGTGTAGGGGTAATATCCTTAAAGATTAGAAGGAACACCAATGGCGAAGGCAGTCGTCTGGGCCAATACTGACACTGAGGTACGAAAGCGTGGGGAGCAAACAGGATTAGATACCCTGGTAGTCCACGCCGTAAACGATGAGTGCTCGATGTAGGACTATATTAAAAAGTTCTGTGTCTAAGCTAACGCAATAAGCACTCCACCTGAGAAGTATTTTCGCAAGATTGAAACTCAAAGGAATTGACGGGAACCCACACAAGCGGTGGAGCATGTAGTTTAATTCGAAACAACACGCAGAACCTTACCAGCCCTTGACATATTGGTCATACTATAGGTAGTAATACTTATAGCCGTACCATTACAGGAGCTGCATGGCTGTCGTCAGCTCGTGTCGTGAGATGTTAAGTTAAGTCTTTTAACGAGCGCAACCCTTATCTAATGTTGCTAACACGTATAATACCGTGTGCACTCTTTAGATACTGCCTATTGCAAATAGGAGGAAGGAAGGGATGACGTCAAGTCCTCATGGCCCTTATGGGCTGGGCTACATATGTGCTACAATGGTAACTACAAAGGGATGCAATAACGCGAGTTGGAGCAAACCCCCAAAAGTTATCTCAGTTCGGATTGTTCTCTGCAACTCGAGAACATAAAGTTGGAATCGCTAGTAATCGGGGGTCAGAATACCTCGGTGAATATGTTCCTGGGTTTTGTACACACCGCCCGTCACACCACGGAAGTTTGAGTTACCCAAAGCATGCTTATAATCTGTTGCATTTTTTCCACGACTAATAACTATGTAAGTCAAAAAGAAAATGGTCAGAAGTTAAGTGTACAAAGGTAAAGTAAGTAACTGGGGTGAAGTCGTAACAAGGTAGCCGTAGGGGAACCTGTGGCTGGATAATCTCCTTTTAAATTAATTCAAATGGGCAAGGCTAGATAACATAATGGCAATGTATCAGACTGCAAATCTGCTAATGATGGTTCGATTCCGTCTCTAGCCTTAACCCCACCAATAAAAAAATAAACCAAAGAAATATAATGTGTTAGATGGATGCCTTGGCATTTTAGAGAATAGAAGGACGTTAGACGTTGCGAAAAGCTGCGGGGAGAAACGTAAAAAACTGTGATCCGCAGATGTCCGACCGGAAAACCGACCCATTGAGGGTGTTGCGTAGTAAACGCAATAAATACTTGGTGAACTGAAACATCTTAGTAACCAAAGGAAAGGAAATCAACCGAGACTCCGTTAGTAGTGGCGAGCGAACACGGACCAGGCCTAAACTTGTACGCAAAAACTAGAAATGCATTGGAATATGCTGCCATAGATGGGTGATAGCCCCGTATAGACAACTATGTGCACAAGAATAATGAGTAAGACGAAACACGTGAAATTTTGTCTGAACACGGGGGGACCACCCTCCAAGCCTAAGTACTCTAAATGACCGATAGTGAACAAGTACCGTGAGGGAAAGGTGAAAAGAACCCTAACAAAGGGAGTGAAATAGAACCTGAAATCTAACACAAACAAGCAGTCGGAGCTATTAACATAGTGACGGCGTACCTTTTGCATAATGGGTCAGCGACTTAATTTATATAGCAAGCTTAAGACGTAACTGTTGTAGGCGCAGCGAAAGCAAGTCCTAATAAGGCGCTAAGTTATATGAATTAGACCCGAAACCAAGTGATCTAGTTATGGGCAGATTGAAGGCGGATTAACATACGCTGGAGGATCGAACCCACGTCTGTAGAAAAAGACGGGGATGACCTGTGACTAGGGGTGAAAGGCCAATCAAACTTGGAGATAGCTGGTTTTCCACGAAATCTATTGAAGTAGAGCATCCTAATGAGCTTATTGGGGGTAGAGCACTGACTGGGCTAGGGGGACTAAAGGTCTTACCAAACCCAAACAAACTCCGAATACCAAATAAGTTTTTAGGGTAGACAGACTATGGGTGATAAGGTCCATAGTCAAGAGGGAAACAGCCCAGACCGCAAGCTAAGGTCCCAAAATAGTGGCTAAGTGGGAAAGGAAGTAGATAAGCACAAACAACCAGGAGGTAGGCTTGGAAGCAGCCATCCTTTAAAGAAAGCGTAATAGCTCACTGGTCTAGCTTGACTGCGCCGAAGATGTAACGGGGCTAGAGCCACTTACCGAAGCTGCGGATATATATCAAATATATATGGTAGTGGAACGTTCTGTATGCCGCAGAACGCGTATTGTGAAGTACGCGGGAGGTATCAGAAGTGCGAATGCTGACATGAGTAACGATAAACAGTGTGAAAAACACTGTCGCCGAAAGTTCAAGGGTTTCTACGCAAGGTTAATCCACGTAGAGTAAGCCGGCCCCTAAGATGAATGCGAAAGCAATAGTCGATGGGAACCAGATTAATATTTCTGGGCCTACTGAAAGTGACGAAATGTAAAACGATAATTTTCAACATATGAATTTATATGAAAGTTTCGAACCATTTCCAGGAAAGAACTTCGGTAACAAGACCGTACCGTAAACCGACACAGGTGAACAGGTAGAGTATACTAAGGCGCTTGAGAGAACTGTACTGAAGGAACTCGGCAAATTGATCTCGTAACTTCGGGAGAAGAGATGTCTTTATGAGGGCAACCTTTTAAAGATGGCACAGAATAGGGGGTAGCGACTGTTTACTAAAAACACAGGACTCCGCAAAGTCATAGATGAGGTATGGAGTCTGACACCTGCCCGGTGCTAGAAAGTTAAGAAGAGAAGTTCACGCTTCAAATCGAAGCTCTAGTAAACGGCGGCCGTAACCATAACGGTCCAAAGGTAGCGAAATTCCTTGTCGGGTAAGTTCCGACCCGCACGAATGGTGTAACGACTTCCCCACTGTCTCCAGTACAGACTCAGTGAAATTGAATTCTCCGTGCAGATGCGGAGTACCAACGGCTAGACGGAAAGACCCTATGCACCTTTACTACATCTTTATAATGCAAATGAAACATGAATGTGTAGAATAAGTGGGAGCTTAAAAAACAAAGTACGCCAGTACTTTGAATAAGCGACAGTGAAATACCACTCTTTCAGCTTTCAGTTGCTAACCAGAGTAATATAAAAATTATTTGGGACATTATATGGTTGGTAGTTTGACTGGGGCGGTCGCCTCCTAAAGAGTAACGGAGGCGCGCGAAGGTAAGCTCAAACTGGTCAGAAATCAGTTGTAGAGTGTAATGGCATAAGCTTGCCTGACTGCAAGACCTACAAGTCGAGCAGAGACGAAAGTCGGTCATAGTGACCCGGTGATTCTGAGTGGAAAGGTCATCGATCAACGGATAAAAGGTACGCTAGGGATAACAGGCTAATGACTCCCAAGAGCTCCTATCGACGGAGTCGTTTGGCACCTCGATGTCGGCTCATCACATCCTGGAGCTGAAGCAGGTTCCAAGGGTTCGGCTGTTCGCCGATTAAAGTGGTACGTGAGCTGGGTTTAGAACGTCGTGAGACAGTTCGGTCCCTATCTACCGTTGGTGTAGGAAAATTGAAAGGATATGTTCCTAGTACGAGAGGACCGGAATGTACATACCTCTGGTGGACCGGTTGTCGTTTCAACGGCACAGCCGGGTAGCTAAGTATGGAAAATATAACCGCTGAAGGCATATAAGCGGGAAGATCACCTTAAAACAAGTTTTCCAAAAAGGCCGTGAAAGAACATCACGTTGATAGGCTGGGTGTGTAAAAGTAGTAATACTAAAGCTAACCAGTACTAATGCCTTTAATCTTTGGTTTATTTATGAATATATGTTAAACAACAATACGTAACAAGCGAGGTAGTTTAGTTGGTATAACGGTGGAATCATAATCCATATGTCGTGGGTTCAAGTCCCTCCCTCGTTATTAGCTATATATTGTATACGTTCAAACAAAGGCAAGGCGACTTCACTTTGAAGCAGCCTTGCTTTACATCCCACACGTTAGTGTTTTTTATCTTGAATCTCATCTTTGAATGTTCTTATACCACTTGCTATATTTTTCATAACTTTTCTCAGGTCACTGTTCATAAGAAAAAGAACAAGCAGGATTATCAAAATTTCGCCTAACCCTATACCGCCCATATATATTCTCCTAATATAACAAGGTCTAAAATTAGTTTATTCAGCTAATTTTGTTGAAACCCATGTGATGTAATCTTCAAGAGGTACAGCTTCAACTACAATAGGCATGAAACCGTGATTTACACCGCATAGCTCACTACATTGGCCGTAGTAAACACCTTCACGCTTGATGTACAGACCCATTTGGTTTAAACGACCAGGTACTGAGTCAGCTTTAACACCGAATGAAGGTATTGTCCAGCAATGAATTACGTCTGTGGAAGTTGTTAATATACGTATGTGTGTATGAGTTGGTAATACAACGCGATTATCCACTTCTAAAAGACGAAGCTCGCCTTTTTGTAGGTCTTCTTCTGGAATCATGTAGCTATCGAACGCTAATGAATCTTCGTCGGAAGTATTGTAATCAGAGTATTCATAAGACCAATACCACTGATGACCTATGGCTTTAATTGTTATTGAAGGGTCTACAACTTCGTCCATAGCATATAATAGACCAAATGTAGGTATAGCTATTACAGCTAAGATTAGACTAGGTGCTACTGTCCATATAATCTCTAACACGGCGTTATGGCTCATTGTAGAAGGTACAGGGTTTGCTTTAGCGTTAAAACGCATTAAAATTCTAAGCCAGAACCAGCCAGTTACTACAAATATAACAATTAAGAAGAAGAAAACTTGGTTATGTAAGTCTATGATACCTTCCATGATAGGCGTTGCAGGTTCCTGAAACATTAACTGCCATGGTTCAGCAGCATCGGCTTCTACAAACAAACCTGTAACAACTGCTAAAGCTGTAGCAGCTGCCGTAGCTAAAATGCTAAAATGTTGTGTCTTAATTACCATAAAAAATCCCTTTTAATTGGATATAATTAATTTATTAAAAAATTTACTAAGTTTAATCGACTTTATAGATTTTATTATATCAATGTGAATAGCGTCTTGTTTTAGGACTCCCTAGACTGGATTCGAACCAATGACCAAGTAGTTAACAGCCACTCGCTCTACCTACTGAGCTACTAGAGATAGCCTTTTTTATTTTTTTAATACGACAGTGGCATAACAATCACGAGCTAGCTGGTCTATGATGTTCTGTCTTCTAACACCAGATTTGTGTAACATTGTTAAAATGATGGCACCAACCATGGCAACGAATAATATCAACCCTGATAGCAAGAACAAGTGATAATAATATGTGTATAGTACTACGCCCAAAGATTCAATATTGGATATTTTTAGTAAAGCATCTACCCACGATACATACTCGTAACTGCTTGAGTCTATAGTACTGTGGAACTTTACGGAGCCCCCTAACACGCTTAGAAGCTCAAATAAAAATATCAAGCCCATAACGCCCCCCAGGGGTAGAAAGCGCATTAAGTTCTCTTGTAATTCGACCATTTTAATGTTCAGCATCATAACTACGAATAAGAACAAAACGGCTATGGCACCTACGTACACAACTAAAAAGATCATTGCGAAAAACTCTGCGTGAAGCAGAATTAGAAGTCCTGAGGCATTAAAGAATACAAGAACAAGAAACAACACTGACTGGATTGGGTTGGTAACACTTATCACCATGATACCGGATAAGCATGCTAGCGCTGAAAATACCGAAAATAAAACATCTTCTATGATCATATCTGTAACCTTTCTACATTAACTTACCTGTATGGCATATTAGCTTTTATATTTGATGCTATTTCGTACTCCCAGCGGTCACCGTTTGCTAAAAGTTTTGACTTGTTATAGAATAACTCCTCGCGTGTTTCTGTGGCGTACTCGAAGTTTGGCCCTTCAACTATTGCGTCTACAGGACAAGCTTCTTGACAAAACCCGCAATAAATGCATTTAGTCATGTCTATATCATACCTAGTAGTGCGTCGGCTCCCGTCTGAACGTTCTTCCGCGTCGATTGTTATTGCCTGCGCGGGGCAAACTGCCTCGCAAAGTTTACAGGCTATACAGCGCTCTTCTCCGGTAGCGTACC
>Ga0209046_1000900_pt1 | contig 13029 bp, 12 predicted proteins | sample SaaInlV_200m_DNA_5_FD_184669 | JGI IMG/M metagenome (GOLD analysis project Ga0209046, IMG submission 184669) | Marine microbial communities from expanding oxygen minimum zones in the Saanich Inlet - Saanich Inlet SI073_LV_150m_DNA (SPAdes) (version 2) | ecosystem: Environmental > Aquatic >... | reverse complement strand
TTATCTTTCACCTTGCAGCATTGATAGCCATCCCATATTCATATATTGCACCAGATAGCTATGTAGATACTAATATTAAGGGCACATTGAATATTTGCCAGGCAGCTAAAGAAAACGGTAATATTCGTGTTATACACACTTCAACCAGTGAGGTATACGGTACGGCCCAATACGTACCTATTGATGAGAACCACCCGCTCCAACCGCAATCACCTTATAGTGCAACTAAGATTGCAGCAGATGCAATGGCAATGAGTTTCTACAACGCATTTGGTCTTCCAGTAACTATTGCAAGGCCGTTTAATACTTATGGTCCACGCCAATCTGCCAGAGCAGTAATACCGACAATAATTACTCAGATTGCCAGTGGTGTAAAAGAAATTAAGCTGGGCGATGTAACGCCAACAAGAGACTTTAATTATGTGGATGACACATGTCGAGGATTTATTGCCCTTGCAGAGTGTGATGAATCTATCGGAGAAACGGTTAATATTGGCTCTAATTCCGAAATTAGTATAGGAGATACGCTCAATCTCATTAAAGAATTAATGGGTAGTGATGTGGAGTTTGTTATCGATAAAGATCGTATTAGACCATCTAAATCAGAAGTATTTCGTCTTTGGTGTGATAATTCTAAAATTGAAAAACTTACTGGATTTAAGTCAAAAATTAACATTAGAGATGGCTTGTATAGAACTATTGATTGGATTGTACAGCCAAATAATCTTAAGAAGTATAAGTCAGAAATCTATAATGTTTGAAGATGTAGTTCAATTTATTCAAAATATACACAAAACTACAGGGTTCATACCTTTGCATGAGCCACGCTTTGATGGTAATGAAAAAAAATATTTAAACGAATGTATAGATTCTACATTTGTTTCATCTGTTGGTAAGTTTGTAGATCAGTTTGAAGAGAAAATTGCAGACTATACTGGTGCAAAATACGCTATTGCAACTAGTAATGGTACTTCAGCATTGCATATGTCGTTGATACTTGCCAATGTAGGGCGGAATGATGAAGTGATTACACAGCCGCTTACCTTTGTGGCTACTTGTAATGCAATTAGCTATTGTGGTGCCACTCCTATTTTTATAGATGTTGATAAAGATACTATGGGCTTATCCCCATCTATATTGCATGAGTTTTTGAGAAAAAATACATATATCAAAAGCCAACAGTGCGTAAATAATAAAACAGGTAAAGTTATTAAAGCATGCATTCCAATGCACACTTTTGGACACCCTTGCAGAATAGATGAGATTAAAGATATTTGCGATAAACGCCATATAAGTTTAATTGAAGACGCGGCCGAGGGCTTGGGTAGTCTCTATAAAAATAAACACACTGGTACATTTGGCCAAATGGGTGTTATGAGTTTTAATGGCAATAAAATTATTACAGCTGGCGGTGGTGGCTGTATTATTACTAATAATGAGATTCTTGCGAAAAAAGCAAAACATTTGACCACAACTGCTAAGACACCACACAAGTGGGAATTTTCCCATGATATGATTGGTTACAACTACCGTATGCCAAACTTAAATGCCGCCTTATTGGTTGCACAATTAGAAAATTTAGATAGCTTTGTGTATCAAAAGCGTAAATTAGCACATATGTATGAAGTTTTTTTTAACAATGTTGACTATTGTAGTTTTGTTAAAGAGCCAATAGATAGCAAGTCAAATTATTGGCTAAATTCAATTATTCTTAAAGATCAAGAACAGCGCGATTTATTTTTAGATGAGACTAATTCAAAAGGCGTGATGACTCGTCCAATCTGGACTTTGATGAATAAATTAACTATGTTTCAGAATGCTCAGTGTGGTGAATTAACCAATGCAGAGTGGCTGGAAGGAAGAGTAGTAAATATTCCTAGCGGAGTTGTTTAAGATAGGAGGTGAGAAAATGGAAAAAGATTTACAAGTAATCAAGAAACATTGGGAAAAGAAAGAGACTATATCTCTGAGGGACTTAAATTTACAGTTGCTTGAAAGAGAAGTTATTATTAACTTTATTAAAAAATCAGACAAGAGTATTTTGAAAGATATTGGATGTGGAGATGGTAGTGATACTGTGCATTTCTCTAAATATGTTGATCAAGTTTATGCGTACGATTATTCATCAGCAATGGTAGATAAGGCTTCCGATAATCTAGGTTCTATAGATACAGTGTATTTAGGTAGATTAGATATTATTAATGACAAAATAGAGCAAATGTCAGATTTAGTTATCACAAAAAGAATGTTGATCAATTTAGGAAGTTTTGAAAACCAGAAAATAGCAATCAAAAAAATTTATGATTCTTTAGAAAAGAATGGATATTTTATTATGTTAGAAACATCAATTGATGGACTGATAAATCTGAATAGCTATAGAAGTGAATTTGGCTTAGATATAATTCCAGAGCCTTTTCACAATACTTTATTCAAGCTGGATGAGTTAAAATTGTTCTTAGAAGAATATTTTGTTATTGAAGATATTAAGTATTTTTCTACATATTTCTTTCTAACCAGAGTTTATAATTTTTTGTTAGAAAGTAAAAACCCTTATAAATACGATATTTTTGCAAAAAGTGTTGCAGAGCGTAATATTGCCTTATTTGGTTCAGAAATCATTGGGCCACAATTTTGTATGCTATTAAGAAAGAAGTAACGATTTGCGAATGAACAATACTATCATTTTGAAGAACTGATGAGTGTCTTTATAATAGCCGAAGCCGGAGTTAATCATAATGGATCCATTGTTTTGGCTTATAAACTAATAGATGTAGCCGTCGAATCTGGGGCTGATGCTGTTAAATTTCAGACATTTAAAGCAGAAAATGTTGTGTCTAAAAATGCACAAAAGGCTGATTATCAAAAGCAAACCACAGATGCATTAGAATCACAGTTTGATATGATCAAAAAGCTCGAGCTTGATGTGGAAACTCACAAGGAGTTGATCGCCTATTGCCAAGAAAAAGACATAATGTTTTTATCTACACCTTTTGACCATGAAAGTATTAATCTGCTAAGTGACTTAGGGTTGAAAATTTTTAAAATACCTAGTGGTGAAATTACTAACTTGCCATATTTAAGACATGTTGGGTCATTAGGCAAGAAGGTTGTTTTATCTACAGGCATGTCAAATCTTAAAGAGGTTGGGGATGCATTGAATATCTTGATTAATGCAGGCACATCTAAAGATAATATTACAGTATTGCATGCGAATACAATGTACCCAACACCAATGGAAGATGTAAACTTGAATGCAATACTTACAATACAAAAAGAGTTTGATGTTGCTGTTGGTTATAGCGATCACACATTAGGAATAGAAGTAGATATTGCTGCCGTTGCAATGGGTGCTTCATGCATAGAAAAGCACTTCACGTTAGATAAAACAATGGATGGGCCTGATCACAAAGCGTCATTAGAGCCGGAAGAGTTAAAATCCATGGTGAGCGCTATTAGAAATATTGAAAAAGCACTGGGAAGTAGTGAAAAAAGACCATCACCAAGTGAAAATGTTAATATTGATATTGTGCGAAAATCTATTGTTGCCAATCAAAAAATCAACAAAGGTGACATATTGACTGATAAAAATATCACGATTAAAAGGCCGGGAAAAGGGATTAGCCCAATGCAGTGGGATGAGATTATTGGCACTATTGCAGTTAAAAATTATAAACTAGATGATTTGATATAATTATCAGCTATAAAAAAAATAGAAAATTTTCAAAATACCCTCTTTATTATTGAAAAATAACAGTGGAAAGGCGTTTAAAATGACACTAATAGCCTATTTATCACTGTTTTTGGCTGGATAAACAGGGCTTTAAGGAAAATTTTGGATTTTTTAAGAATGGATGAGAAATAGTAAAAAAATGAGAAAAATCTGCGTTATTACCGGAACTCGTGCTGAATACGGTCTTTTATATTGGTTAATAAAAGAGATAGAAAAAGATAAAGATTTAGAACTTCAGCTTGTAGTCACTGGCATGCACCTATCTCCAGAATTTGGGTTGACATACAAAGAGATAGAAAAATATTTTAAAATAGATAAGAAAATAGAGATGATTTTATCTTCAGACACAGCAGTGGGGATTTCTAAATCCATGGGCTTGGCTCAAATATCTTTTGCTGAAGCTTATGAAGAATTAAGGCCTGATATTTTGGTAGTTTTGGGAGATAGATACGAGATATTTAGTGCTGCTAGTGCCGCCATGATTGCTAGAATTCCCATTGCACACCTCCATGGCGGAGAAACGACAGAAGGTGCTTTTGATGAGGCTATTAGGCACAGTATTACTAAAATGAGTCATATACATTTTGTTGCTGCTAAAGAATATAAAAATAGAGTAATTCAGCTAGGAGAGCAGCCCGATAGAGTGTTTAATGTCGGTGGCTTAGGGGGTGATAATATCAACAAATTAAAATTGTTATCTAGAGAGTCTTTTGAGCAAGATATTAATTTTAGCCTTGGTGAGAAAAATATTTTGGTTACATTTCATCCGGTAACACTTGAAAGTTCTACAGCTGAAATACAATTTAAAGAGTTATTAGGTGCACTTGACGATCTGCAAGATACAAAAATAATATTTACAAAAGCTAATAGTGACACTGATGGAAGAGTTATCAATAGTATGATTGATGATTATGTCACTAATCATGGCAATACAATTTCTTTTACTTCAATGGGTCAACTTAATTATCTTAGTGCTTTGCAGTTTGTGGACGCTGTTGTGGGCAATAGTTCAAGCGGCTTACTTGAAACGCCAAGTTTTAAAATTGGCACAATTGATATAGGTGATAGGCAAAAAGGTCGTATTAAGGCAGATAGTGTCATAAGTTGCTCACCAGAGAAAGAAGATATTAGTAAATCGTTAGAAAGGTTGTATTCTAAAGACTTTCAGAATATCGTAAAAAATACTAAAAATCCTTATGGTTCTGGTGGTGCAAGCAAAAAAATCATAAGTATAATAAAAGACATTAACTTAAAGGGAATTTTAAAAAAACCTTTTTATGATTTAATGGGTGGCAGTAAATGAAAATGAAATTGGTAAACATCCATTTCCCAGAAGTGAGAGAAATATTAGAGCATTAGCCACTTATAGAGGCGCAACATCTGGATGTAATTATGCAGAGAGTTTTATGTTACTTAAAGAAATTATATGATTAATATTTTAAAAATTTCATTACGAGTCAACTCTACTATAGCAGATGCATTAGGTGCGATTGATGTCGGTGCTATAAGAATCGCATTAGTTGTAGATAATGATAATAAATTATTAGGCACTCTTAGTGATGGAGATATTCGCCGTGGACTTCTGAAAAAAAAAATTTTAAACGATACTATTGAGGATATTTATTTTAGAAGTCCGATAACAGCCAATAAAAATACCTCAAAGAAGGATTTATTGGATCTATGCATAGCAAATAAAATTGGGCAAATCCCTATTGTCGATAAAGATCTGAAAACAATAGATCTATTTATTGTTGATGACGAGTTATCAAAGAGGCAATATGAAAATCATGTAGTGCTTATGGTGGGTGGTCTTGGAACTCGCTTGAGGCCATTAACTGAAAATACACCAAAACCAATGCTAGAAGTTGGCGGTAAGCCAATACTGGAAACGATTGTTAATCTCTTTATTGATAGCGGCTTTACCAATATTACAATGTGTCTTGGCTATAAATCGAATGTAATTCAAGATTATTTTCAAGATGGAAGTGGTTTTGGTGCAAATATAGACTATATAATCGAAGATAAGAGAATGGGTACAGCTGGCGCATTGACATTGTTGGGTAGAAGGTTAGTCAATCCTTTTTTTGTTATGAATGGAGACCTTCTGACTAATATTAATTTTGAAAAAATGTTAGATTTTCATGTGGAAAATAACTCTAAGGCTACCATGTGTGTGAGAGAATATGATATTGAGGTGCCTTATGGTGTGGTGAATGTGGCCAATGAAAGTATTATTTCTATTACAGAAAAACCAATTCACAGCTTCTTTGTAAATGCCGGAATATATTTATTGGAGCCAGATTGCATTGATTTAATTCCAGATAATGAATTTTATGACATGCCTTTATTGTTTGAAGAATTGATAGCTACCAAAGAAAAAATAGTTTCCTTTCCATTGCAAGAATATTGGTTGGATATTGGCAGAATGGCTGACTATGAAAGAGCTAATTTTGAATACAGTAAGAATTTTAATGTATAAAGATAAAGCATTTTTAGTAATAATACCTGCACGGAAAGGCTCTAAAGGAATTCCTGGTAAAAATTTGAAGAAAATTGGAGGCAAGCCCATGATTCAATACACTATTGAGGCTGCAATCCAAGCCACTTCTTTATGTGATGTGTTAGTTACTACTGATGATCAAGATGTGATTTCACTTTCCAAAAAACTTGGTATAGATGTTCCATTTACAAGGCCAGAAACCTTATCCACAGATTTGGCAAAAACTTCAGATGTAATTCAACATTCATTGGATTGGTATCGGTCCAAACATGATAAGCTTCCAATTAATATCCTTTTGCTACAGCCGACATCGCCTTTTAGAGATGCAAAAGATATTAGTCGGGCAATTAAGCAGTTTATTCAATCAGATAAAAAAACTCTTATTTCTGTTAGTGAGCCGATACAACATCCTGGAGATTGCATCTTAAAGAATCAAGATGGAAAGTTTGAGAGGTTAGAAGTTGGTAAAGATACCCAGGGAAGACAATCATATCCAGAAGTATTTTTTATTGATGGCGGTATTTATATATCTGAAACCAAGCATTTCTTAGAGACTCAAGACATAATAGGAGATGATCCTGAAATATTTTTAACAGAACAGTTCAATGCGATTGATATTGACACACATTTTGATCTGGAATGTGCTAGAGCATTATATAGCTCAAGGTTGCAGTATGACACATAAGCAAAGAGTTGTGATAATAGGTGGAGGAACTGCAGGGCTGGTTATAGCTAACAATTTACAGAATTATTTTAATGTCGTTGTTGTTGAAAAAAGTCAATATAAAAAATATCCAAAAAGATATAGCCCGCCTTTGCTTATTGGTCTTTTATTTAGAGCTAAAAAATTAAAATATTTCTCTAAAAGAGATTTTGTATTGTCAGGCGGTCGCCATATTCCTTTTTTTGAATCGAATGTGTTTGGTGGTGCATCTGTCATAAATGGTTGTGTACATATGCTTGGTAGCAAAACTCGCTGGTCTTCTATTCTTAAAAAATTTGATTCAAATTATGAGAAATTGATTGGTAGTTATCAGAAATTATATTCATTAAATTCAAGAGCTAAAAACAAGATTAATTTATCGATTTCTTGTCAAAATATCATTGACAAGGCGTTCATTAAAACATTGAGCATATTCAATATTCCCGAGGGTGATACTAATTATTCCAATATAGAATCTTGTGGCCCTATTTACAATACCGTTAGAAAATTTTTTCGTACATCAGTAATTTCTCTTATACAAAATATAAAATTTGAATATAGTCTCGGGGAGAATGTTGAGCATTTATTATTTAATGGCTCGAAGGTGGTTGGCGTAAAAACAAATTTAAGAAGGATTAAATCAGATTATGTGATTTTATCAGCTGGTGTGATAGGTACATGCGACCTATTATTAAGAGAGAGCGCTAGATTAGAAAGAGAGGGTGATAGTATTTTGAAAGGTCTTACTATTGGGGGTGACATACAAGACCACTCTAATCTTAGGATTAATGTTTTAACCAATAAGAATATAGGGTCTTTAAATGAAATTTCTGATAGCTTCTATCAGAAATTAATATTACTTGTTAAGCACTATAGTGGCCAGCCTACATTAATGAAAGGCACGGGCGCAACTTCTGCAGTTCACTTAGATCTTGATAAAGATGGAGAAATTGACACAAGGATTCAAGTGGTTCAGTTTAGTGAAACTGGGCGACATGGTAGTAATGGCCAGTTTTTTAATAGTAGCCATCCAGGATTTTCACTCTCAATTACTGCTATCAATCCACAGTCTAAAGGTAGTATTGTATTAGATGGCTCTAATAATATTGTTGACCCAATGTTTTTGTCTTCGAAAAAAGATATTGAGCTTTTAAAGTTGGCATTAGAATTTTGTTTAAAATTACTGAGATCAAGCCCTATAAGCAAGCATGTTCTAAAAATAGAAGAGGAAGAAAGTATTGAGTACAACCCAGAAAAATATATTATTAATAATATATTTAGCGGGCATCATTTGATTGGTGGAGTGCAAAATGCTATAAATTCAGATTTTGAAGTGAATAATACAGAGGGGCTGTATGTTTGTGATGCTAGCATTTTTGATAGATATGTAGCAAGTAATATCCACTCTTCAGTTGTATTAATGGCTGATATTTTTGCAAAAAAATTTATCACTAGGAATTTTTAATAATGAAATACAAATCCTGTACTGACTATTGGCTAAATAAAGAAAGTTTATCTTTAAGGGGTGAATTTGAAACCATGTATCAAGATATAGATGATCCATGGGGGTGTGGTGAATTGAGTGACTCTATAAATAATAAATTATTTTGTGAAATTATATTTCACAATAGGAAATTTTCTACTATTTTAGATATAGGAAGTGGATTGGGTGATCTTACAAATATATTATATAACTATAATGGGGGGGGATGTGATTGGTTGGGAGGTATCCAAAATAGCAACAAGCAAAGCAATGAATAAATATCCTTCAATTATATTTGAACATAAAAATATTATGACCAATGATATTGATAATAAATACGACTTAATTACTATTTCTGAAGTTATGTGGTATTTATTAGATAGCATAGATGAGGTATTTAACAAGTTATTTAATTCTTTAAATAATGATGGAATATTGGCCATTCATCAGTATTTTCCAGATAAGCAAAATTTCGGTAACGATATAATAAATGGATTGGAAGATTTTGAAAAATTTATTGAACAACATACAAGATTTGAGTTTATTAATAAAATTGTAAGTTATGAAAAAAAAGACAAAGTTCTTTTGGGACTGTTAAAAAAAAGAGAGTAATTAATGCCAGGATTTGAGTTAATTGGAAAAGAAGAACGTAAGGCGGTCAATGAGCTTTTTGATGATGGAGGGGTTCTTTTTGCGCATGGTTTTGATAATATGCGTAATGAAAGATACCACGTTAGAGAGTTTGAAAGACAATTTGCAGACTATTTAGGCGTTAAATATGCTCAAGCTGTATCATCTGGTACTGCTGCGTTAAAGATTGCTTTGGTAGCTCTTGGTGTAAAGCCTGGAGATGAAGTTATTACTCAAGCGTTTACTTTTGTGGCAACAGCTGAGGCAATTATTGATGTTGGGGCAAAGCCTGTGTTTATCAATATTAATGAAACTCTTAATATGGATCCCAACGAATTAGAATCCGCTATTACCAATAAAACCGCTGCAATTATTCCTGTTCACATGCTTGGTGTAGCTGCAGAACAAGATAAAATTTATGCAATTGCAAATAAGTACAACATACCAGTTTTGGATGATGCTTGCGAATCACTAGGGGCGGAGTGGGGCAATGAAAAACTTGGAGCACAGTCTGATATTTCCGCATGGAGTTTTGATGCAGGTAAAACAGTGATTGCTGGCGAAGGTGGGATGATCACAACAAATAATAGAGAGTTGTATTTGTTGGCTCGTGAGTATCATGATCATGGGCATATGTATAGTGAAAGCTTGCCTCGTGGCAGGGATACACATCGCATTCATGGATTTAATTATAGAATGACTGAAATTCAAGCAGTAATTGCTAAAGTTCAGCTGGGAAAACTAGATTATATTGTTAAAAAAAATCGAGAAAATTATTCTATTATCGAGTCTGCCTTGTTAGAAATAAAAGGGTTAAAGTTTCGAAAAGTACCAAGTCAATGCAAGCCTCTGTGTGATACTTTAATTATCCAATTTGATAGTAAAGATATGGCAAATGAGTTTGTGGTTGGAATGCAGAATGAAGGACTTGGAACTAAAAATGTACCTGATGCAATTGAATGGCATTTTGCTAAATACTGGGATCATATGCTTGATTCTATTGAAATGAATAAGGCTGAGTTAAAGAAATCTCTTAGCGCTTCTAGTGAAATAATAGAAAGATGTGTAGCATTACCAATTATGCTCAAGACATCAAAAAAAGAAATTAAAGAGTATATTAAAATTTTGCATAAAATAATTAAACCAATTATTTAGGGTTTGATAGTTAAATGAAAGTATTTTTTTTAATAGACTCTACCTTTTCAGAAAGAGATTTTATTAGGTTTGGTATAGACGCTTTTATTAGAGATAATATCCAGGTTTATCTATGGAGCTTTAGTGATTTAAGAGGTGATACAGTCTCTGAACTTGGATTTGAAGAAAATTTATACCATAAACAAGTCAATTACTTTATTTTTACAGATTTTAAAGAGTTAGGTGAAAAAATTAAGGAGATTGATAAGGCGTTCCTAATTGATCAAAGATCTGCACTCTATAAAAAATACACAACTTGTTGGTTTAAAGATAATGGGGCGATTATAGTAAAGCTTGATCAAGGTCTATTGCCAGTATCAATATGGACCCCTTCAACAAGAGATAAACTAATAATTCTGCGTAATTTTTTTATTAATTACGGTTTTTATAAAATAATATCAAAATTGGTTAAATATTTCTTTCGCCATTTTCGAAATTCTGAGTGTTGTAGTATTAAGGTTTGCTCTGGAAGTGCCTCAAAGTGTGATAATGGAGTATTTGAAATACAATCACATGCCCTAGATTACGATATCTATCTTCAAGAAAAAGACAAAGAAAAAAATAGTGAAAACTATATTGTTTTTTTAGACAATGGTATGGTAGGCCACCCTGATTACTATAAATTAAATATCCCTAATTATTGTACAAAGGAAGTTTACTATCCATTATTAAGATCTTTTTTTAATAAAATTGAAGAGAAAACCGGTTTGTCAATTATAGTATCGCTTCACCCTCGCCTGCTAATTACTGATGATTTAGTTTACCAGTATGGAAATAGAAGGCTTATACTGGGAAAAACTGCTGAATTAGTGAGAGATGCCGAATTGGTTTTAGCCCATGATACTACTGCAATTAATTTTGTAGCTTTATGGAGTATTCCACTGGTAATTATTACGACTAATCAAATTGAAAGAGCGATATATGCTTCAATGGAGGCCACCACTCAAATTTTAAAAACTACAAGAATAAATATTAATGACTCATATGATGATATAGATTTTCTAGAGATTGCTCAAAGGCCAATCCCTCAGTATGATAATTTCGTAGAAAATTTTATTAAAGTAAGTGGGTCTTCTATCCAAAATAGTGCTTTAATTTTAATTAAAGGTTTGAAAAAATATAAACAATAATCCTAGTATTTTACTAACAATAGGAGTGTGAAATAAAATTAGGATATTTTAGATGCAATAAATTTATATAAAAGGGGTGCTAGGCGTTAAAAAAAGATAAAAATATTCCTTAAAAAAATACCAAGGTTTATTAGAAGGTAGCATACCCAGCACCTTGTATAATAAAAGAAAAAATGAGTTTTATGAGATAATGAATAGAAGTTTTAACAATATTAAAATACTTAAGCTGGAGGGGAAAATAAATAAATTATTATCATTGCCCATAGATTAGGCACAATAAGAAAATGTAAGAAAGTTTATAAAATTTCAAATAGGCAAATAAAATTTTTTAGTAATAAATATACAATTTAGCAAGGGAGTAATGTGTTAGCAGGAAAAATAATTTTAATTACTGGCGGAACAGGTTCATTTGGGCATGCATTTGTCCCTATGACACTTGAAAAATACAATCCAAAAAAAATTATCGTATTTTCTCGCGATGAAATGAAACAATGGGAAATGGCCAAGTTGTTTAAAGACGATAAAAGAGTGCGTTTTTTGATTGGTGATGTGCGTGACAAGGATAGACTGTATCGTGCATTAGATGGCGTTGACTATGTTGTGCATGCCGCAGCTACTAAGATTGTTCCTACTGCTGAATACGATCCATTCGAATGCGTTAAAACCAATGTTATAGGCGCTATGAACTTGATTGATGCCTGTATTGATAAAGGTGTTAAAAGAGTTGTCGCCCTATCTACTGATAAGGCGAGTAGCCCAGCCAATCTTTATGGCGCAACAAAGCTGACTTCTGATAGATTGTTTATATCTGGCAATGCATATAGCGTCTCTCACAATACAATTTTTTCAAATGTCAGATATGGCAATGTAATGGGTTCTCGTGGCTCTGTTATTCCATTTTTTTTATCAATCTCTAAAGACGACGTATTGCCAATTACAGACAATAGAATGACTCGGTTCATGATTCCACTAGAAGATGGTGTAGAATTAGTGTGGCATGCCTTTAAAGATATGCAAGGTGGTGAAATTTATGTTAAAAAAATTCCATCCATGAAAGTTACAGATATCGCATTAGCTGTTAATGATAAAGCAAAGCAAAAAGAGGTTGGTATTCGTCCTGGAGAGAAGTTACATGAGCAAATGATTGGACCAGAGGATGCACACTACACCTATGAATATCCAGAATATTTTAAAATCCTACCCTCTATTAATGACTGGAGCAAAGACCCAGGAAGAATTAATAATGGGGTTAAGGTGCATCCAGGCTTTGTGTATTCTTCTGATAACAATGAAGAATGGATGGAAATATCCGAACTTCAAGAATGGATTGAGAAAAATCGCAATAAGATAGGCAATATTTAAGAATGATTCCATATGGAAGGCAAGATATTAATCAATCTGATATTGATTCAGTTGTAAATGTCTTGCAATCTGACTTTTTGACACAAGGTCCACAAGTTCCTCTATTTGAAAAAACAGTTTTAGGTTATTGTGGTGCGGAATATGGAGTAGCAGTTAATAGTGCTACTTCAGCATTGCATATTGCTTGCCTATCTTTAAGCCTTGGAGGAGGTGATTGGCTTTGGACTAGTCCGAACTCCTTTGTTGCGTCTGCAAATTGTGGTTTGTATTGCGATGCAAAGATTGATTTTGTTGATA
>Ga0209046_1000815_pt1 | contig 14202 bp, 12 predicted proteins | sample SaaInlV_200m_DNA_5_FD_184669 | JGI IMG/M metagenome (GOLD analysis project Ga0209046, IMG submission 184669) | Marine microbial communities from expanding oxygen minimum zones in the Saanich Inlet - Saanich Inlet SI073_LV_150m_DNA (SPAdes) (version 2) | ecosystem: Environmental > Aquatic >... | reverse complement strand
CACGCAGTTTGGTAAATTGATCCGGATTCCTGTAGAAAATATCCGTACAATAGGCAGGGTCACTCAGGGTAACCGGTTGATACGCCTTGAGAAGGATGAACAGGTGATCGGTATTGCGCCTGTGATCGAAGAAGAGAATGGTGAAGAAACTGCGGAAGACGGTGAAAATCCACCTGCTGGAGAAAACGCTTCTGCAGTGGAAAATTCAACTGACGAATCTGCGGACTCAGCGCTTGAAAATCCAGCTGAAGACACTGATCAGGAAGACGCTCCAGAGGAACCTCAAGACCCGGAGAACTCTGACGATTCTTCAGATTCATGATTGCTTTGTTCTAGTGGCTCATTTTCTGCATTTATGAGTGGGTGTCTCCACGGGTGATGTACCGTCAGGAGGCCCCCAATCATGCACCTTAGCCACTGCAGTTTTATGAAGCAGTTTTCATATATTTTAGCTCTCAGTCTGCTGTTTTTATTTTTTTCAGCAACTTTGTCGTTGTCCGCAAATTCAGGTCATATGCTTGACCGCTTCGAATTGCTTGCAGACAAAAACAGTCCATATTTGACTTTCAAGGGTTTTTTTGATCCGGGGCAATTCCCTCATATCAAGATTACTCCGGGAAATTCCAAGACTGAAACCACAGTTATTCTCCCCAATACATTCATCAATAATATCCTGCTGCCTGAACGCGAAATTACAGCCTTTACTATTGATGGTATTTTGGAGAAAATGAGCCTGGCGGAAAAAATTACTAAAACAGAAAACGGTGAAATAGATTTCCTGGTGACACTTACTGTTTCAAGCATAGAAAACCACATCCTCGTGCTGGATACGAATAGATCCGATTCACGCCAGTTAACCTTTGCTTTACAAAAACCGCAAAAAAAGGCTGTATCCACAGTTTCCTCAGATGGCTTGCGCATTACCCAAACAGTTAAAGCCGAGTTGGGACCAAGTAAAATAAACCCGCGTGAACAACTCTTACTGCATCCTGTCACAGCGCTGATGTCATTCCGACACTTCGATCAACTGAATGTAGCGGTGCTTAACGCGTCCCCGAATCAAGGAGCAGCGCAGAGTTTTGCTGTAATGCTTGACCGCAAACAGAAAAGGACAATAGAAAAGCGGATGGGCATGAAGTTGAATATTGTCAATATTTCTTCGGTACGTGAACAGACGATTCTGCCTAAAACCAAAATATATTTTCATGCAAACTTGTTGAAGGCAGCCTTGATTCTGGCAGAGGTTCTGCCGGGAGAACAGGTGCTTGAACCTGTACCGGACAGCAGAACCAGTAAACTGTCAACCGATATTGAAATTTATGTGGGGAAGAATTTTGAATAAAAGAATCTACTCAATCACTCTGGCCTTCAGTCTTTTGTTAATTTGCTTAAGCCAGCCCGCATTTGCCTTTCCGGAATATACTTCCCGGCAAAAAGCCCTCAAACTGGCTGCCGTGCTGGATCATGGATATTTCAAATCCATCAAAATATCTTCTGTCTTTGTGAAAAACAGAGGTAAAGACGACTTTTATTTACAGGCGATTCTTGATGACGGTTCCAGTCGAAAGTGGTTGTTAAATCGTATTCGCGAATGGACACAGACGGATGAACTGATCCTCAGTGACAACCGGGCGCTTGTTTTTCCTTCTGCGGAAAGTACGGATTTTGGTGTACTGGAGAAGAATGATTTTTACCGCAGCGTTCTTAACGCGACTGCTTTTGTTAAAACTTACGACAGGCATGATATTCTTGAAGCTAAAAGCCTGGTTTTAGGTGTACGGCGTTTTCGGATTCTGGAGCCTGAAGACAGAAAATTTTTATCTACCGATAAATTAGGTGAACGTTACCGTTATGTTTTAGAACTGGAAAACGGTACCCGCGAATTCTTCACTTATAATGATGCTTTCGCTTTGTTGCAGCGCTCTGCCTTTTTAGCAGAGGTTCCGGAAAACGTTAAAGTATTACGGAAGACCTTTAAAGTCATAGAATTGAAAAAAATTCCTCTGCAGATAGAAGATGAGTTACGTGAGATCTGGCGCTTTGGAATTGAGGTTGTTTTTGACGGACCGATTGAGACAAGTCCGGACCGCTTCCCTTATCAAGTGGTTGAATTAAAATTAAAGGATCCGGAAACAGGAAGATCAAAAGCACAATTTTTCCTGCAGATTATTTTCCCAAATTCAGAAAAAATTGGTGAAATTGCGGGTTTCAAAAATCATGAATACTTGCGTTTTGTAGAGCTTGATACAGATGTAGAGCACCAGAAACGAGTTATCCTGCGTGCAATGGTTAATCCGGACGCTTTGAATTTACCACCATTTATTGAAATAACAGGACGAAATTCTATCATAGTTAATTTTTACAGTTCAACTGATCAGAGTTTGACTCAACCGCCGGACCTGCTGGCATCACGATCAGTTGGAGAATTGCCACGCTCGGTTTTTACACCGGATTTGCAGGCGACAGAATTTGAGAAAAATTACCTCGAAGCCGTTGCAAAGATCCGTGAGGCACAGGCACAGTTGAACACTGACGACAGGATCGAAACTTATTTTAAGGCGCTGGAGTCTTTGAAACAGGCAGCCTTGACTTCAGAAAATGATATGCAAATCGCACAGGCATTGAAGCAGAGGGACCTCCTGCTGCGTACGATGCCGAAACTGATTATTCGCAATGTGCAAATGTCCATTCTGGCATTGAATCTTGAAATCACAGGCGTAACAGCTGATCCGGAAGTCAGCAAGAAACTGCTCAAACAATTGATACACGCGCAACGCTACGCTACGACTCAGGAGCAACAGCAGAAAATTGCTTCTCTACAAAGCATTTTACGCTGAGTTAGCAGAGCCCGTTCCTCCATTGCCATTTCCACTATGCTGTGTTAAACTGCCCTGACAGTCGAGGTGTGGCGCAGTCCGGTAGCGTGCTTCGTTCGGGACGAAGAGGCCGGAGGTTCAAATCCTCTCCTAGACCAAATCACATTATTCCTTCTTTTAGCGATCAATCCACCTTATTCAGCTTATTCGTAATCTATACTTGCGAGCCACGAATTTTATCGTGTCAACCCGAACGTATCTGAGGGATTTTGAATTGCACCCTTTAGAGTGTGGGTGCATACGTGGAAATGTGATCATAAAGCTCGTGGTGGACTTGTTTAGCTTTTTGTGTATCGTAGCGCAACTGGAGATTCATGAAGTAGCGCTCGGACAGCCCCAGGAACTTGGCCAACCGCAAGCCGGTATCAGCAGTGATACTACGTTGTCCTTTCAGAATTTTACTCAAATTTGTCTGACTGATACCCGTTTCCTTGCTTACACGATAAGTGGTCAGACCCAATTCTCCCAGGTCGTCTTTTAGCAATAGACCAGGATGCGTAAATTCAAGAGGTGTTGTTTTTGAAACACTCATTTTTTTCTCGATTTTCTGTTAGTGATAATCTGCCAATTCCAGATTTTGCACATGCTTTGCGTCCGTGCCCTCACCAGAAAAGCGGACAAGTCCTTGCTTTAGGCGAAACACGGGAGCCGTTGAGTAAGTCCTGTGTAGGAATGATGAATTGTCTCAGAACTTGTAGAATCGTCTGATCTTGGTTACACTCAAAAAATCTAAATTGGATGACGGCAAAACAAACTATGGAGGATTTATGCAAATGATTCAAGAAAACAATCAAGTAACCATCAAATTTTCCGCAGCACTTGGCGATGAACTTATCAAACGTATTACCGATGAAATTGAATTGAAAGAAAAAACAAGCCAAGCTCAAAGTCGTGCCATCGAAAAACTTTTGAAACATAACAAGAAAAGAAGTTTCCATGTAGATGAGGATATAGACTTGTCTGCACTTGCGAATGAGGTGAATGCTGTAGAATTGTAAAATGATTTATTTTGACACAGATGTCTGGATCAATAGTTTCGTAACACAGAACAAAACGAAACACGAAGAATCCAATCGTTTGATCGGTCAGGCATCGAAAGAACAAAACTGTGTTATCTCCACACTCATCATTCAGGAAACTCTTTTTGTCTTGGGGCGGCTGAAAATGCCACATGCTGAAATTGCTGTAGTTCTCAAAGACTTGATTGATCTTGTTCCCATCAACTATGGCGTTAATGAAATTGAGAGGGCGTCAATTTTTGTAAACAGGATCGGTTTCCGGCACATCAACGATTGCCTCCATATCGCCATAGCAGAAACCTGTTGCAGTGAGATTATCACTTACAACAAAAAAGATTTCAATAAGCTTCAAACTTTAACAAAAATTAAAGTTACAATATTGTAGTTCTCAACTATAAAATAGTTTCTTTTCCAGCAAATGAACGACATCAGCGCAATGCTACCATTTTAGTCAGTATTTTTTCCATTCCATACTACACCAGAAGAAGTTTCCCAACTATAAAGAGTTTCACCTGTGTGATGTGAAGTTGACCCCAAGTCAAGGACAGTTATTCTTATGACTAAAGATGGAAGTTAGAAGTTTTCTCATTTTCGTATATTTGAAAAATGTTCTAATTCAATCTTTAAAGATTGGATATTAGAGGTTGGGTATCATAAAAAAGTTTAATTGCAACAAAATAAGAAAAACTGTCCCAGACTTACTTGACGTCCAATCTTGAAAGTTGTTTGTGAAAGCTGTCCAATTGTGAAAGGATGTTTCTTGAATTTAATTAATTCCTTGAAAGGAGCATTTTGGAAAAAAGACAGATTATAGCAATTAAAGGAGAGGAACTGCTGCCATACAACCGCTACGGAAAGGTAAGCAGTGGTTTAAAATGGCTGCCGCTGAGTAAAGACGAAACGCTGGAGCATGAAGTATTTATCATTCATTTTGAGGCGGACAGTTCGTCAAATTTACACCGGCACAACGGTAACGAAGAATTTTATGTGCTTGAAGGAGAATTAATTGATGCTGACGGGAAGGTTTTCAACAAAGGTGATTATGTTAAATTTGAAAAAGGCAGTGAACATTCCTCTTACTCAAAAACAGGCTGCACTCTGCTGGTCATACTTTATGGTGGAAAGAATGAATTAATACTCCCCAATTGATTTTATCTTATTACTTTGATGCGCTTCCGGAAGAGCAACCATTTAGCCTGTTTCCGGCAGAGTCGAAGCATAAATATCTTTCAGCAGTTATTTTCACAGAATCTTCCGGAGTCCACAATAAATGCGGAGATCCGCTCACCTGAATAGTTTCTCCACTTTTGAGTTCCACCCCGATAGTCTGCACTGAACCTGAGAAATCAACTGTTTTCACAATACCGTTGCTCTCACCATCAGTAGCTGATTCAAGTACAAAATCTTCAGGACGTACCATCAAAATCCGGGCTTCTTTGCCGATAGCCTCAGGCACGTTCAATAATCCAAAGGCAGAATTTAGCGCGGGAGAATGCCATTCCACACTGAGGTGATTTGTTTCACCCACAAAAGAGGAGGCCCAGAGTGTTTGCGGATGTTGATAAATTTCTTCCGGCGTTCCTGACTGCACCAGTTTTCCGTCGCGCATGAGCAGTACACGGTCGGAAAAGGTGATTGCTTCCACCTGATCATGAGTGACGAGAATAGTCGCAACACCTTCGTGTTTGAGAATATCGCGGATGTCACGCCGCAGTTGCTGCCGCAATTGATAATCCAGATTACTGAACGGTTCATCCATTAAAATCAGTCGTGGCCTCGGAGCAAGCGCACGGGCGACTGCGATTCGCTGTTGTTCTCCGCCGCTGATTTGATGCGGCATTTTTTTTGCGAGCTGCGGAAGACTGACCAGTTTCAGCAGTTCCTGTACTCTTTGCTGTTTCTCACTTGCTGAGCCGTTTACTCCAAACGCGATATTGTCTTCAACGCTCAGGTGAGGAAACAATGCAAAATCCTGGAAAATCATCCCGAATTTTCGACGTTCCGGAGGCAGGCTTATTTTCTTACCTGAAATTTCTTTATCCTGCAGAAAAACCTGTCCCGCAGAGGGAACTTCAAGACCTGCAATCAGACGCAGCAGAGTTGATTTTCCGCAGCCGGATGGTCCTAGAATGGAAATAAATTCTTGTTCACGCAAATGTAAACTGATGTCACTGACTGCGGTCAGTGTGCCGTAGTTTTTAGCAAGGTTGCGGCATTCAATCATGGTCTTTATCCTGAAGGTTTTGTGGTGCAGATTCACGCAGTTGGCGGTTTAGAAAAATAACCGGAAACAAGCCGACAACGACAATTGTCAGGCACCAGAGAGAGGCTTCCCTGAGCAGTTCTTCGGTTGCATATCCATAAGCCCGGGTGGCGAGTGTACTGAAATTAAACGGCTGGAGCATCAAAGTAGCAGGTAATTCTTTCATCACATCAACAAAAACCAGCAAACCTGCGGTCAACATGCTGCCGCGTAGTAAAGGTACGTGAACCCCTTTTAAAGTTTGCCAGGTGTTTTTTCCCAACGAGCGGCTGGCGTCCTCCATTTCGGAAGTGATGCGTCCAAATCCGGATTCCACTGTGCCGTATGCTAAAGCCAGAAAGCGTACAAGGTAAGCAAAGACAAGAATGACTAAAGTTCCGCTCAATAAATATCCTGAAGAAATTCCAAATGTTGCCTGCATCCAAGCATCTATTGTCCGGTCAAACCAGGCAAAAGGCAAGAGTACTCCGAGTGCTACAACCGGTCCAGGAAAAGTATAACCGAGACTGACTGTACGTGCCGCCCAGCGAATTCTGCGGCGTTTGCTGATTCTGGAACCGTAAACCAGCAAAACTCCCAGCAGCACTGCCAGCACAGCGGTTAAACCTGCCAGAAGCAGACTGTTTCCTGCATCACTAAAGAAACGTTCAAGCATGACTTCACGCCAACTGTTTGCCGCCCACTGAATTAATAAACCCGCTGGCAAAGCAAAACCAAAGACAACCGGAAACAAACAAAACAGTGGCGCTGCAACAGCTTTTATTCCGGAAAGCGAATTTCGCGGATGCTGGGTTTGGATACTGTTTTGTGTGTGGGAACGTTGCTGTTTGCGTGAGTAGCGTTCCAGAAAAACAAAGACGCTGATAAACATCAGCAGGGACAAAGCCAGTTGTGCGGCGCCCGGAGCGTTATAAGCACCAAACCAGGTGTGATAAATTCCGGTGGTGAAAGTTTGTACTGCAAACAACTGCATTGTGCCAAAATCCGCGAGTGTTTCCATCATGGCCAAACTGACTCCAACTACAATCGCCGGACGTGCCAGTGGTAGAGAAACATGTAAAAAACTGTTTTTGCTGCTTTTTCCCAGCATCCTGCTGGCTTCCATTAAAGTCGCAGGTTGTTGAAGAAATGCTGTTCTGGCGAGCAGATAGACATATGGATATAGCACGAGAGAGAGCATCGTCACTGCACCTCCGATTGAAGCTACAGGCGGGAACCAGTAATCCTGAAAATTTTGCCAGCCGAACCACAAACGTAATTGCGTCTGTACCGGACCTGAATATTCCAACAGTTCTACATAAACCATGGCAATGATGTAACCCGGAAATGCCAGCGGTAAAAGCAGCGCCCACTCCATGATCCGTCTTCCGGGGAATTCTGTCATCGAAATCAGCCATCCGGTACTTACTCCTAAAATCAGAGTTCCGCTGCCGACACCAAGCATCAACCAGAAAGTGTTTTTTAGATAACCGGGCATGACTGTGCTTAATAAATGCACCCAGACATTTTCTTCTGCTGAAGCAGCAGTGAATAGTAATGAAAAAAAAGGCAGGGCAAACAAGAGTGCAAGAGACAGAGTAAAAAAGTTCCAGCCTCCGGAGTGTGCGGAAGATCTCATCTTTTGCGGGGGAAGCAATTCATGGTTGTCAGGCTGGTTTTAGTCCAGGGGAACTTGAATCACAAAAATATTCTCTGCAACATGAAAAGGCAGAGTCGAAGGTCCGTCTTTCGATTCTAATAAAATGGAGCGCATCACCTCAGTTTTCTCGACAACTTTGTGTTGGTTGCCGGGCATAATCCGGTGTTCATGCAGGATCTTCATTAAATCCACGGAGTCTTCTAAAACCTCGCCGATCATTGCGACTTCCACCATCATTCCAGGTTCTGTTTCCATGAGGGTGATTGTGTTTTCCGGCAGTGTGGTTCCGGGCATAGGTGTTCCGTGTGGGCAAAATTGAGGATTATTTAAAAATTCCGCTAGTTTTTCTACTACAACAGGTGTCATGGCATGTTCCAGACGGTGTGCGTGCTGATGCACTTCGTACCATGGAATACCGAGTGTATTGCAGAGAAAATATTCCGAAAGGTTATGACGGTAGGCAATGTCTTCAGCCACTTTTTGGCCTTCTTTGGTCAAGGTCAGTTCTTTTGTTTTTTTGACTTTAACCAGACCATCACGCTGCATTCTGCTAATTGTCGCATGAACTGTGGGCGGGCTGGTTTCAAGACGCGTTGCTAGAGTAACCGCTTTAGCCTTTTCTCCGGAACGGTCCAGTTTGTAAAGTAACAGCAGATATTCTTCAATAACTTGTGAATGTTCGCTCATGGTTTTAATGCTGGAGTTTTTGTTCATACTCAATTTAGCAGAAAAAGCGTGGAAATACATTGAAATTCACCGAAAGCCACTGCAATTTATCTCCAGTGAATTCCGGTGAAGCGATTGCTGTTTGATCAGAACTTTTGTTCAAGTCTGATACAGTGTTTTAGTTATCATAATTAACTTCATCCAACAACTGAATTGCCTGCTTCCGGAAAGTTCCAATTTCGCTCAGGTTGCGTTGATCCTGTTTGAAAACACCTTTTTTAACGCCTTCCTGTGTTGAACCGAAACTTTGTACTATACCGGAAAACGGAACTCCGGATTTGACCGGATATTCGTGATTGACCTGAGCGTACATGTATTGTGCTAAATCTCCGGAAAGGAACTCCAGCAGCTTCACCGCTTCGGCTTTGTTTTTCGCGGCTTTGGTGATTGCACCGCCGGAGACATTCATGTGGGTTCCGCGGTTTTTCTGGTTCGGAAAATATATTCCTACTGCTGCGGCCCATGCGCGTTGATCTTCACGCTCGAGCATTTTTCCCATGTAGTAAGTATTGCCCAGCGCAACATCGCACTGTCCTTGAAAAATGGCCTTGACCTGTCCGCGGTCATTTCCCTGTGGTTTTCGAGCAAGGTTGTTTTTTAAATTTTGCAACCACTTTTTGGCCGCGGATGTTCCGTGCTCTGCAATCATCGAGGAAATCAGTGCTACATTGTATTTATGATAACCGGAACGTGTGCAGAGACGTCCCTTAAATTCCGGATCAGCAAGATTTTCATAAGTGGCCAAATCAGCGGTTTTGACACGATCCTTTGAATAATAAATAACGCGCGCACGTGCTGTTAAAGCGGTCCAGAGTCCATCCGGATCACGGTAGTTAGCCGGAACATTCTGCTCAATAATTTTTGATTGAAGCGGTTGAAATAAACCTGCAGCAGAAATTGCACTGAGGTTTGCAATGTCCACTGTCAAAATGGCGTCCACTGAACCCGGCTGCTGTTTCAGTCGCTCAAGCGAGCCTTTTTTGAGATAAACCACGTTCGCTTTGATGCCACTATTTTCTTCAAAGACGTCGAGAAAAGGTCTCAGCAAGAACTCCTGCCGTTCCGAAAGTATGTTGACTTCTGCTGAAAAGGCAAACTGTGGCAGCCAAAGCAGACTGCCGATGATGAGAGAGATGACTTTTTTATTAAATAACACTATTGCTCCTGTAAAAAAAAATGTGATGAACCTGTAAAAAATCAACAAAACGTGTCATTGCTTACATAGCGAGAAATCTATTTTATCTTAAATACTGATATTATTAAGATCTCTCTCTTCGTTCGAGATGACAAATTATTAGTTTAGAATTTTTACGAAGCCCTCAATTATCAAAATGCTGAAATTCAGCTGGATGAAAAACCCGCTATTTTGTCAGGACTGTTATCGATTAAGCCGAAATCAATTTTAGTTAAAATTGCGCAGCGTTCTAAAAATTATCGAGTTGGCTGTTGAACCTGGGAACTCCCTGAGAAAAAACCAGTATGTCAATTAATATGAACTTAAGATAATTATTAGTCAAGGCTAATTTTATTATGTAGTATAATAATTTTAAAAACCATGTAAAGAACGACACCGCATCGGCACCACTTCGACAGGCTCAGTGAACTGCGACCAGATAATAGCTTATATTTACCACGCTGCGAATAATTGTCCGGAGCTATTAGCTGTGATGAATCAGGAAAAAGTCATTATGACACCAATGTTTGTCATTCCCGCGAAAGCGGGAATCCAGTATTTCAGATACTTACAAGTTCCTGGATTCCCGCTTTCGCGGGAATGACAACTATTTACGGAACCATTATCTGTAAATGTTGGTTGATTAACCACTATCTATTGAATAAATGAATAGATAAGATACAATAATGATATTTTATTATGTAGACCAATTTAAATATACTGAACCTGTAAAAAGTCATTATGACACCAAAGTTTGTCAATCTCGCGAAAGCGGGAATCCAATATTTCAGATACTTACAAGTTCCTGGATTCCCGCTTTCGCGGGAATGACAAACTATTTACCAAGCCAGCAAAATAAATTGAGATTTTAAGTCTTTTGGTGAACTTGCAGAACTTGCAGCAAAAAAGTCTTTTCAGCAAAAAAAGCAAAACAAATAATTAAGGAAAAATAGATGGAATTAAATGACATAAGCTATGCTTGGCCCAGGAAACCCTTGGCTCTAGTCTGTATTGACGGTGGAGACCCTGAATACATTGAAGCCGGACTACGGGATGGGATCATACCAAATATCGCCCGCTTCATGAAGGAAGGTTTTTATCAGGTAGCTCAGGGTTCGATGCCAAGTTTTACCTGCCCCAATAATATGTCGATAGTGACAGGAAGTGAACCGAAGATACACGGTATATCAGGGAATTTCTTTATAGATCCAAAGAGTCAGGAACCAGTCGTGATGACGGGACCGGAATTACTGCGATCGCGTTCTATTTTGGGTGAATTCTCACGTGAAGGAGCTAGAGTTGTTTCGATAACAGCAAAGGACAAACTGAGAAAACAATTACAAAAAGGTATGGACCTTTCGAGAGGCTCAGTTAGTTTTTCCTCCCAACATGCAGACAAATGTACAATAGCTGAAAATGGAATTGAAAATGTGCTCGAATTTGTTGGTCAGTCTCTGCCAGATATGTATTCTGCAGAACTTTCCCTTTTCGTGCTTGATGCAGGGATAAAACTTCTGGAAGAACAAAAACCAGATTTACTTTACCTCTCACTAACAGATTTCGTCCAGCATGCGCATGCTCCAGGCACAGCAGAGGCAAACCGCTTTTATATTGAAATGGATCAACGCTTTGGACGTTTGCAGGAACTTGGAGCATTGGTCGCACTTACTGCTGACCATGGAATGGGTGATAAATCCAATGAAAGTGGCGAACCAAATGTAATCTGGTTACAGGATTTGTTGGATCAGAAATTAGGTCTTGGAACTTGTAAAGTGATCTGTCCAATTACGGACGCATTTGTAGGACATCATGGTGCATTAGGTGGTTTTGTACGAATATATCTCAAGCAAAAACAAGATCGAAATAAAGTTGCTGAAATCGTGCAGTCAATTGCAGGTGTTGAAAAGGTTTGGACAGCAGAAAATGTAGCAAAAGAGTTAGAGCAACCGCTGGACCGTGAGGGAGATTTAGCAGTGGTTGCTGATAAGGAAACCGTAATTGGAGGAAGTGAAAAAGATCATGACCTCAGCGCTTTAAAGGGAAACCGCTTGCGTACGCACGGTAGCCTGCATGAGGCTAATGTGCCATTCATTTTAAGCGAACCTCTAAATGATTTATATTTAAAGCGTGCAGCTGAGCGGACATTACGTAGCAGAGAAATTTTTGAATATGCTCTTAACGGAACTCAAGTTTAATTCAGAGGAAAATATGTTTGATAAAAAAATGTATATTGGTGGTAAAAAAGTTGAAGGAGAAAAAGGTAGTTTAGAAGTTATCAACCCGTTCAATGGCAAAGTAGTAGGAACTGTTCCTCGAGCCTCTAAAAGACAGGTCGATCAAGCAATGGAAATTGCAAAAAATTTCCAACCTAAACTAACGCGTTACGAGAGACAACAAATTCTAACGAAAACAGCAGAATTACTGGTCTCGCGTCGGGATGAGGTCTCAGATCTCATTACTGCTGAATCCGGCCTCAGCAAAAAAGATTCGCTGTATGAAGTCGGACGTGCTTTTGATGTTTTCAGTCTCACAGGACAACTTTGTATTCTGGACGATGGTCAAATTTTTTCCTGCGACCTTACACCGCATGGTCAGAAGCGGAAGATATTCACTCAGAGAGAACCTTTGCAGGGAGTTATAAGTGCAATCACTCCTTTTAATCACCCTCTCAATATGGTGGCACATAAAATTGCTCCAAGCATTGCGACTAATAATCGAATGGTCTGTAAACCTACTGAAAAAACACCGCTAACCGCACTTTTGCTGGCAGAAATTCTTCGAGAAGCAGGCATGCCTCCAGAAATGTTTCAGGTGGTCACAGGACTTCCGGAAGATATTGGCGATGCTATGATTACTAACCCCCATATTGACCTAATTACTTTTACAGGAAGTGTAGGAGTCGGAAAATTCATTGCAGAAAAAGCGGGATACCGCCGGACAGTCTTAGAACTTGGTGGAAATGCTCCTTTGATTATTATGGATGATGCAGACTTGGAACGTGCTGCCACCCTTGCTGTTGCTGGAGCAACCAAAAATTCTGGACAACGATGCACTGCTGTCAAAAGAATCCTGGCGGAAGAATCCATAGCGGATGCTCTGGTGGAAAAAATTGTGATGAAAGCCTCAAAACTTGTTTGTGGAGACCCTGCCGATCCTCAAACTGATGTAGGAACTGTTATCGATGAGTCTTCCGCAATACTTTTTGAAAAGCGGGTCAAGGATGCAGTTTCTTTAGGTGCAGAGAAACTCTATGGGAATGAACGGCAAGGCGCATTATTTCATCCTACTGTGCTTGATCATGTACCATGGGATTGCGAATTGGTTATGGAAGAAACCTTCGGCCCTGTAATTCCCATCATCAGAATCAAAGATATCGATGATGCTATTAAGATAGCAAACGGGACTAGTTTTGGTCTTTCTTCGGGAGTATGTACTAATCGACTTGATGATGTTACCAGATTTATCAATGAGCTCAACCATGGAACAGTTAATATCTGGGAAGTACCTGGTTACCGTATTGAAATGTCACCTTTTGGAGGAATCAAAGATTCTGGTTTGGGATACAAAGAAGGTGTGATGGAAGCCATGAAAAGTTACACCAATCTAAAAACATTCTCTATGCCATGGATGTGAGACTTATGCGTCATAGTGCGTAAAAAATTGCTTCAATATCCAAATACTAGTTAAAATAAGAAGTACGAAATCATTGAAAGAATCGGCGTGCATTATCTGATTGACATTTTAGATCAATTACTTGATGTTGTTCTGAATATTAACAAGCGACTCGCAAGAGGAGAACGTCCTTTAAAAGACTCAGTCTAACGAAAATGGAAAACGATTCTGCAACTGAAAATTCTTTTCCCGGACCGCAGGGTTCGCTGTTTTTGCAGGTCAGTTATAACCAAATCCGCTCTTTTCACGCAGTAGCCAGTGCCGGCGGATTCACTGCAGCATCTAAGGTTTTGCATGTGGGACAACCGACCATCACCGGACAAGTACAGGCATTGGAGAGTTTTTACGGTGTGGAATTATTTCATCGACGTGGACGCCGGGTTGAGTTAACAGAGACAGGTAGAGAACTTTATGCCGTTACCCAACGCATGGAGATTCTGGAAAAAGAAGGACAGGAAGTACTGCAGAGCGCAGGTGGTTTCAAGACAGGGCATCTCCGGATTGGAGCAGTTGGGCCTTTCCATGTAACGGAAATGCTGGCGCTTTTTCATGAACGTTTTCCTGATTTGGAAATAACGGTCACCGTCCGTAATTCTCAGGAAATTCTCGAAAGTCTGCTTAGTTTTGAGGTTGATGTTGCAGTACTTTCGCAGACGGAAGAAGATCAGCGTCTGTTAGCAGTTCCATTTTGTCAGGAACCACTGGTTGTGTTTGTACATGCGGAACATCCGTGGGCGGAGCGTAAGGAACTCCGCATTGAAGAATTGGAAAACCAGCCTGTTATTTTGCGTGAACCCGGTTCTACAACGCGGCGTGCCTTTGAAAAAGCTTTA
>Ga0209046_1000802_pt1 | contig 14353 bp, 15 predicted proteins | sample SaaInlV_200m_DNA_5_FD_184669 | JGI IMG/M metagenome (GOLD analysis project Ga0209046, IMG submission 184669) | Marine microbial communities from expanding oxygen minimum zones in the Saanich Inlet - Saanich Inlet SI073_LV_150m_DNA (SPAdes) (version 2) | ecosystem: Environmental > Aquatic >... | reverse complement strand
GAATCATTGCATGATGCGTAGTTTCTTCACTATATTGATTAACATTCAACACATTATTCTGTAACTTTATTACCCAATTACACTCTACAATCTGTAAGCGTTTTTCTACTTCTTTAGCATTACTAGATACAATAGGTACAATAATTGCCTGCTTTTGATACAAGGCAAAAAATAAGGCTACTGTGTAAAAATTGTAATCAGAAAGGATTGCAACAACTTGTCCATCAGTAAATTGTGCATCCAACTCAGCTCTATACTTTTCTATCTGATTTGATAGGTCAGCATAATTAAAACTGCCTTTTGCATCAACAATGGCTGGCTTCTCAGCTAAAGATTTTATGTGATTAATAAGCCATGACATTATTTAACCACCCCTCCTAAATATAACGTCTGCCCTGTAATAAAATTGCTTTTCTCTGAATTATAAAAGTCAATCACATTGACAACATCGTCAAATTCACCAAAGCGCTGTAAAGCTTGTTGATTCAATAATTTCTGCAATTTAGTTTCAGGGACATTACGAATTAAATCTGTCTTGACAGGAGTGGGGCCAACAGCATTGACACGGATACCAAATTGCCCGAGTTCTTTAGCAGAAATTCGTGTAAGACTCTCAATTGCAGCCTTGCTGGCAGCATAGACAGCTTCGCCTTCTAAATCTAGTGGCACAGCAACCGTAGTGTAATTCACAATTGAACCCAACTTTTGCTTCACCATGACTTTTGAGACTTCACGAATAAACAAAAATGTACCAAAAAAATTAGTATCAAAGACCATACGTGCATTTTTATATGGCGTGGTCAAAATATGATTCATAGCCGCAATACCGGCATTATTTAACAAAAAATCAATAATACCAAAGGCCTTCCTTACAGAACGTACCATGAAAATAACGGCTTTTTCATCCGCCACGTCCAATTCAAAATGCATATAATTAGCATGCTGAATAGTCGAAACTCCGCGACTGCAACCTGCAACTTTATGACCTTGTGCAAGATAATAGTCCGCTAATTGCTTTCCCAGTCCTTTACGGGTACCAGTAATGATGTATGATTTTTTTGAATTCACGTCTAACTTGCCTGCTCTTCATCTATTAATGTCTGCACGTACTTAGCAAGGGTTTTTATACTTCTAAAAGGCGATGTCTTTTGACTCATTGCACGCTCATCAGCCAAAGTGATATCAATATTTAGCTTTTCTGATATCTTGCTTTCTAAATCTGTAACCAAAAAAACAATGCCCATACTATCCAGATTTTCACCAAATAATAAAGTATCTTTATTGGCTTCAATTAAAGCTTGATTTTCTTGATCATAACCAACTTCTTGGACAGTTTTAATCACTAAATCAACAATTTTTTCCATAATATTTTCCTTATTATTAAAAACCACTTCCCTTTAATTAATACTGTGCGGTTAGTGTAGATATTTTATTGGTTAAAGACTAAAAAAACTAAAGAAACCCACGCCAATTTAACAAACATGAGCCCCATGATAGTCCTACACCAAATCCTGAGATTAATATCAAATCACCTTCTGATATGGCAGATGTATTAGACGCTTCTTTTAAGGCTATTGGTATACTTGACGAAACAGTATTTCCAATATATTTAGAGTTATAAAAAAATTTATTATTTTCTATGTTTAAATTTTCCTTTAGTGAATCAAGAACGATTTTACTTGCCTGATGAAAAATATACATGCCCACGTCTTCTTTTTTGGTGTTTGCTTCCTTAAGGAGTTGATTTATATTATGTGGAATTTCAGATATTGTAAACATAAAAACAGATGATCCGTTCATATGAAGTTTTGGACGCCCATCTACACAACTATATTTACTTTTAGAGGCTCCATTTTCAACTATTAAATGGTTGTATCCAGATCCATCAGTTCCCATTAAAAATGGTCCGATATCTTGCTGATTGCTTTTAACAACTAACGTTGCTGATGCAGCATCACTAAATATTGGCCTATTTGTCCTATCATGTTTATCAATATATTTACTGTATGTATCTGCACATACCAATAAAACATTACTTCCAAGTCCTGATTCTATAAAAGAAGATGCAATCGATAAACCATAAACAAACCCAGAACAGCCTAAGTTAATATCAAAACATTTTGTACTTTTACTTAAAGAAAGTCTATCCTGTAAAATACATGCCGATGTTGGTAAGAAATAATCTGCAGATTGCGTTACTAGAATAAGTGTATCAATCTTATCTTTAGATATCTTGTTAAATATCTCTTCACATGCCTTACATGCAAGATCAACAGCAGTAGTGGAGTCTTTACAGATCCACCTTTGACTCACTCCCGTTTTACTCTCGATATCATCCATACGCCAATCTGGATTGTCACGTTTTAAAAGTAAGTTGTCTTCTTTGATCTCCCCTAAACAATATTCAATTGCTTGTATCTTAGCAGAAAATTTAATCATCGGATCTCAAGCCATGCTTTGCAAATACCTCCAATATAGCTTTGACTGATGTTGCAGTAGCAAGATTTGTTAATTTACTTGCCCTTCCCTCTAAATATCTATCTAATGCTACCAATATACTTAGATGTGCTAATGAATCCCATTCTTCGGTATTCTGACTAGATGAATTCATTGAAACTGAACCCTTCTCTAATTTTAAAGCATCACTAATAATCTCTATAACTTTAGCATCGTTAATCATAATCTTCCTTTTTTTTATTTAGGATTATACGCAACAAAAATTTCCGTGCTCCATAAGATTAAACCAAATTTTTCTTCATATGATATATACTCTTTCTTTTTCAATTCTTCCAGAATATGCATGTGTTTTTTCATGTCATCTGGAAGGGTCCATGTTTGACTATGTATCTTCTCCACATTATTAAATACACTATGTGCATGCGTGATAATCTTTTTGACATTTGACAAAGAGAGTACAGGGAAAAAAAAAATTCCTCCTTGAGATAGGTGCAATGGTGCCCCTGTTATTGCTTCAGAGACTAAGCTTGTTCCATCAACACCAGCCTCACAAGAAGTCTTTTTAAACCATGGTGATATAGTTGCTATTTCTTGTGAAATACCAGAAATATCATCAACTATGTAGTCAAACTTCTCTCCACTCCATGGCTCATAAATACTGCCTTCACGCACTTCACATTCAATGTTGTTCTTTAATGCGTTTTTCTTGAGTAACACTACAGCATCATTACTGACATCCGAAGCATATAATCTAGTTGTTGCCTTTCCACCTTTATTAAGAGCAAGACCTACCACTCCCGATCCACATCCAAGATCAAGAATTTTTCCAGGTTTGGTAATATATTTTAGTATTGATTCAATTAAGGCCTCACTTGTTCCTGTAGGCTTGAAAACTTTTGAATCTAAATCAACCATTATGTGGTTATTCTCATCAATAGAATATGTATAAGTCTCTCTATTGGCCATCATACGCCACCATCTATAGTAATTACAGATCCATTAACATAATCTGATTCAATCAAAAACTTAATTGCGTTGGTGATATTGTACGCACCTCCTAACTTCTTTGAAGGCACCTTGCTAATTATCTCGTCCTTAACTTTTTTATCTAAGGATGAATACAATCCTGTATTAAAGGCCCCTAAAGATATTAAATTGGAAGTAATATTAAATCTTGCATACTCTTTACTTAGAACTTTAGACATTCCAAACAATGCGGTCTTGCTTGCAGAATATGCAATTGTTCCCGGATCACCATTCTCGGCACCCTTTGAAGACAAATGTATGATTCTACCCCAGCCCTCACTAATCATTTCATTTAATAAATATTTTGTTAGAATGAAATTACCTTTTAAATTTACATCAAAAACATCATCCCAATCGTCAAGATCATAATTGACCGCTAGATTGTCCTTTTTCACAGCCGCACAATGAATCAAAGTAATACGTGATAGTTCTTTTTCATACTTACTAATAAATGAAATTATCTTATCTTTGTCTTTAAGATCAACTGATTCATAAGTCAATCTCTCACTCTCTATCTTTTCTGGAATATTTTTATTATAAATACCAATAACGTTATCTATTTCCAAAAGGCGCCTCAACAGTAAATTACCTATTCCTCCTGATATTCCGGTCAATATTATCATGTTTTTATATCTCTAAAGTTATTTAGACCCTAATAAAAAATACTACTGTTAATTTAAGCCATACTTCATAATAATGTCTTCTCTTCTTTTGCTCCAACCAGAACTATGCATTGACACCTCTATAATATCAACCAATTCCTCACCCCTCTTAAGTTTATTTTTATTAATTCTGTTAACTTTAAAACCACACAGTTTGTGTAAATTTAATAATCCTTGATTAGTACTTAATAGTTCACCCCATATTTTTTTTATCTTATGATTAAACAACATATAATCAATTGCACATATTTCAATCAAAACGCCAACTCCAGTGCCAATCATAAGAGGTGACAAGTACATGCTCCATGTGCACGTATTATACCTCTTATCAATATTGGTGATACCAAGAACACCAACATCTTTTCCGTCATACTGAACGATAAACCATTCACAATTACTACTCTTTTCAACAAAAGTAAACCACATTCTATGTTCATACTGAGAAATTACATGGTCGTCTTTCATCATTACACGAACTTGTTTTTGATTTCTCCATTCAAGCACCATTGGAAGATCAACATGTAAGAGTCTCCTTAATTTAATGTGTTGAATAGAAAGCATAATAATAGCTCTAAATCAGTTCAGAAACCCATAATCTCATCAACTACCCTTTCACTCCCTACACCATCACATATACTAAGAGAAGTCCGAATCATTGACCCTATATCAACACCTCTTCCTTGTTTTAACGCTATAATTTTTTCCTTAATTTCTGACATATTTTTTATAACATCGATAGCTCCAATACTATCCAGATAAAGGGAGCTCTCCTCTTGATTTTTTGCAGTAATAAACACTAAACTAGGTAGTCCTACACAACATCTCTCCCATGTTGTTGCCCCACCTGCACCAATTGCTATATCGGCACTTATCATTAGTTCTGATATATTTGATATATTCTCTAATACATTAACCTCTATCAATTTCTTGTGAGGTATTTGTTCTAAAGACAATTTGTGTTTAGAGTTCCAACCTAAAACTATGGTAATAATAATGGGATTATCCCACTCAATTTCCAAAAGCTTTTCTAAAATTTCACCCGATAGATTATCTGAGTCTCCACCACCCACAGAAATCAATATATGTTGCAAATTAAACGGCTCTCTCCTTTTTTTAATTGCAAAGTCTCTATTTTTATAAAACTCAGGACGAAGAAGTGCATATTTAGTGTTAACCAAAATTTTACAATGTTCCGGAACTAATGAGTAATATGCATCTTTATAACGATTGAATGTTTGGTCTAATAAGATATCACAATCATGCTTTCTGTTGACAAGATCATCTATTACCATTAATTTTTTAGTGTATTTCTGTAGTTTTTTATGCCAATAAAAATCTATCCCATAGTGATCCACAATTAATAAATCTATTTTGTTGCTACCAAATGTAGAAATTGTTTCCTCTGCATCACTTTCCCAATCATTACCTAACCACTCTTCATAATCGCATATGTTCTTTTGTTTAAAGCCGCCCTTAACATGCTGTTTAGTTAATAATTTAAGATCATAACCTCGAGAAATAATCTCATCTCCTATATGACCGAGATGATTGCGACATACAAAAACTATTTTAGAATTTGTTCTTTTCCTAAGAGAGTCAGCCAATGTTAAGCAGCGAACAACATGCCCAGAACCAATAAAATTTGAACTATCAACTCGAAATACAATATCCATTATTTTAAATTTAAATCTTATCGAATCTTGAACAAAGGCACCAACACCTCTGCCTCTAACAAATCAAATAACGTTTTTTTAGATGTTGCGTTTACAATTAATGGAAAAACTTCATTATAAACACTTAACAATTTATCAACATCTTCTTCATTGTGTGAATAACTAATATTGTGTGATCCACTTATTAAAATTCCGCGCCTGAACATTTCTTGCAAAAATAATGTCCTAATTTCCCAACTTGTGAAATCAATTGTATCTTTAATAGTTAAAATTGTCCAAGATGGATGACCAGTAATTTCAAATAATTCATTTGCTTTATGCTTCAAAAGTAATTTTTCAACTCCCGTTAGTATCTTTTCTCCAATATTATGCATGTGCTCTATAACATCATCATCTCTTATCATTTCTAATACAGCTTTAGCAGCAGCTAATGAGGCGGTTTCTCCACCAAATGTTCCTGAAAAAAATATGTCTTCCATAACATTCATAATTTTAGATTTACCAACAATTGCAGAAATGGGAAAACCATTCCCCAAACCTTTTCCAAAAACTGAAATATCTGGTACGACACCAAATAACTCCTGTGCCCCTCCTTTTGAAAATCGACACCCTGTAATATTTTCGTCAAAAATTAATAGTGCACCATTATCATGCACTATTTTTTTGACTTGTGATAAATAATTCTCCTCTGGCCAGGACACATTCATTGGCTCCATAATAACTGCGGCAATTTTATTTTTTTTATCCCTAAACAACCTTTCTAAACTGGAAATATTATTATATTGGAAAACATGTGTTAACTCTTTGACACACTCTGGAACACCCAAGCTACGGGTTGTAGAACCAATATACCAATCTTGCCAACCATGATAACCACAAACAGCAACATGCTCTCTCCCTGTATACGCTCGAGCAAGACGTATTGAAGCCGATGTAACATCTGTACCATTCTTTCCAAATCTTACTTTTTCAGCACAAGGAACTAATTCAACTAACAGTTCAGCCACCTCTAATTCTAGTTTGTGAGGCAAAGAAAAAGTGACGCCATTATCTATTTGTTGTTTTACTGCGTTATTTACAATTTCATTAGAATAACCGATTGTAACGGAAGCTAAACCATTAACGAAATCAATATACTCATTCCCATCCACATCCCAGATATGACTACCTTTACCATGTGTTACAAAAAGTGGAGATACTCCTCTAGGGTATTGCGTAATGCTCTTACTAAAAGTCTGTGACCCTAGAGGTATTGTCTCTAAAGCACGCTTAAGTAGCAACTCAGAATTTTTATAACGATTTATGCTCATTAGACACCCACTCCTTATCTTCTAATAAACTTTTTTTCATTCCTTCATTACGCCCTATTTTATGATTTATAAGCTTCATTTCCGGATTATTATTCATTAACCGCAAAATATCCTCCATTTTAAAAGCTTTATTTAAAGGATATAAAGCTTGATAAATCTTTTCAACTAAAACAAAATCTTCTGGCTCATCAACTGTCCATCTATAGCTAGAAAGATTGCAATCTGACTTGTAATGTCCTATATTAAACAATTCCGGATGTTTTATTATATATGGTGTGACATGCTCACGCTCTGATGGAAGTCTTGCCTTCTTATATGCTTCTTTTAAAGTTTTAAATCGTATTACTTCCACATCAAGACCATCTGGAAAAGTAGCATTTGAATCTAATGCATTAGATGTGTAATCTAATTTATTATCCAAATGTAGTTTTATTACTTTGTCAACAATCTCAAAGTCTATCACAGGACAATCACCAGTTAGCCTAACTACATGATCTGGATTGTAAATAGAAGCCGCTTGTAAAAAACGACTCAATACATTTTTTAACGATCCACGACAACACTCAACTCCTTCATTCTTTAGCAAATCTGCCAATTTATCATCAGATGCGTCCTTACTAGTTGCAACCAACAAATGGTCAATCATATTTGAAAATTTTACCCGCTCTATCTGATGAATGAGCATAGGTCTCCCCAATATATTTTTTAAAACCTTATTAGGTAAACGGGATGATGAAGTTCTCGCTTGAATGATAGCTAGTATTTTCATTATTCTTACAAACAAGATTTTAGTGATTTATAAATATTCTTGAATTATTATTTTTGCAGACCGTACGCCAGCACCGGATGAGTGGGCACTAAAATAGTCTCTAATCATATCTTCACGTGCACCTTTCTTTTTTTGCCACAATGCCTCTATCTTACTTAGCGGTTGTGAAAGAAACTCCCTAAGATTTTTATGGAAATTTTCTTCATTATCATTAAAAACAAACATGCTCTTTGAGAAACTAATATATGCTTCATCTGTAAGTGGTGAATTTTGTTGCTGATTAATAAAAATAACTGGCTTGTTAGACATAACTGGCCAACTTAATGTACTTGTGGCACAAGTAGTAACTAATATCCTGTGCTCAAAAACCAAATACCTCATATCTATTTTTTTGTTAAAAAGTTCTATATTACCGGCTTTATTCACAATGTTAAGTACTGGATCTATATCTGAATATCTACGGTTGTCATCAGGGTATGTCTTATATCGTATTTTATGTGGAAGCATGCTTAAAACTAATGAAACAATATTGCTCTCATCTATAGCCCTGCCATAATCTGTTTTCTTGGATAAAGATAAGCCCATATGATACAAGTTGCTTGATATATAAACAATAGGAGGGGCTTTATTATTTATTATTGATGATTTCATTCTTGTATGGCGTAGAGGCATACCAACAATATAATGTTTAGATTTATTAAAATATGATTTTTCTTCACAATGTACAATTTTAGAGTTATAAGAAAACATAATATCTGCTACACTGTTGTCAAATGTAATGGGCATTGTATTATTATGCTCTTTACTTATTTCCAAGGTTACACCGTGTTGACTAGAAATTACTGGTACGCTATTTTTTCTACAAACATATGAGATTGCATAGCCCTTTATATTAGCCGGTGCATTTATCAAAACAATATTCTTTGTTTTATCATTTTTTGTAATAATTTTTTCCCATTTAAATACTAATAATTTAAATTGTTTAAGTTGTTGCTCTATATAAGACTTAAATATTGACATGGTAACTTCTACAGAGGATGGAGTTACCCACTCTTCTACTCTTTTACGCACAATCGGTAATATTTCTTTATATAATTCTGTAATATTTATACCTAACTTTATATCTTCATCTTCAGAATTAGATAAGGAATCTGATTGGTACCTTGAAATTCTAACTCCACGCAGAGCTAATGAAGATGCTATTTCTATATTTAACTCATTTTCATTTGGCATAATTACTTCTTTTTTAAAGACCCGTTTGGGGAAAATATTCATTAATTTTATTGCCAACCTATATATAATAGTTTCGTAACCTGCCACCTTGAAACGTCTCCAATAAGAAACACCTTTTGTGGTCAGAACTTCCCAATTGTCATTTTTTAAAGTATAGCTTACTGTAGAAAACAATGGGTTTTGTGAAAGTAGCTCATCCCATGGAGAGTTCATCATATTTCCAGACGGGCCAGTCTCTCCATCTACATAAATAAATAACCTAGAATCAATAAAATCACTTTCATCCAAACAAGCAGCCTTATAAATTATATTCTGAAATCTATGTACGGACTGTGAGATAGTAAGGGCGATTTCTCTATCAATCTCAGTAACGCTCAATGATGCATTAAATATATCTATAGTCAACTTCGGAATTGTACTTCGGAATTTTTCTAATTCTTCAATAGTCCATCTAGATTCAATATTTTGAACATTTGGATCTTGATTCCATAACATTGCTGGAGAACTAGATTTGATAATTGCCGACTCTGGCAGTCCATTTTGATAAGCCCATTCTAATGCTTGGACGCTATCACAAAAAACCACATCATATTTTGACAGATCAACTAAGTTAGTTTTGTGAGATACTTTTTTAGACAAACTTACACCTTCCAGTTTGATGGATTAAGGTAAGTTATATCATTAACTGCAAGATTAGAAAAATCAGTTATATCGATTTTTATTGAAGCGGCATTAATAACCTCTTTCATCTGATCCAACGTATTAACACCAATTATTACCCTATCAATATCACTTATACTCTGCACAAAAGCAATAGCAAGTTGAAGTACACTCATGTTTTGCTTTCTTGCCTCTTGATGAAGCAAGCACAATTTATCCATAATAGGCTCAAACCATGAAGGTATGCTATTAAGTGGCATCAAAAGCAAACCTTGAAGAAAAATACTTCTCACATGAATCTCTACACCATGTTCTTTTAATCTAGAAAGTTGTCTGCCATTAACAAGCCTTTGATCAAGAATATTAACTGGAAGTTGTACTAAATCTATATCATAGTTATTTAACAAGGTATCAATCTGCTTACTGCTGTAAAGTGAAACACCAATTTTTTTTATTAAACCATTCTTTTTTAAGTTATTCATCTCATTAAATAGTTTTTCACCACCTGGCAAAAACAAGTCGTTACAATCATGCACAAGTAAACCATAGATATTTTTCTCCCCTAGTTTGTTACTCGATATTTTAAAATTTTCAAGTAATTCATTGGTCTGCTTATCACCAATAGTATCACCTTTAAAATGTGGGGTTTTAGTTATAACTCTCCAATGCTTATTATCAGAATAATTATGAATAATATCACCAACAATACCTTCTGAATCTCCATAGGACGGTGCAGTATCAAGCATGTCAATACCATTCTTATATGAATATTTTAATATTTTTTCTACTTCAGATTTTTTAGTTTGCCCTAGATTATTAGAAATACCATATAAAACTCCAAACTGAACAGTTCCAAGTGCGATTTTCATAAAACTTCTGGAAAAATAGGCTCTAACTTTGTACTACTATTATTTAATTTTATATCTAGGTAAATTTTAGTATCCCCGCCAAATCCTGCTTTAAAATCACTAATCCCAAGTTCTTTTTTAGTAGGACATCTATCTATGGAGTGGTTTTTAAAATATTGCTCACCAATTTCAAACCATCTGCAACCAATTTTTTTTGCATGCAAAATTGCTGTCCACATAATCGCATGAAAAAGTGGTTTATGAAATAAATCACGACGAGAAGCTGAACTGCCATAGATACAGTTAGTATTGCTATAATTAAAGTACCCTACTGATACCATTACCCCGTCTAACTTACCTAGCACTAAAAATGCCTCTCCATTTTGTACTGCTTCAAACTGCCTTCTCCAGCTCTCTATAGATCTGGTTTCACGTCCTGCTACAAATACATGTAATTCACGAAATTGAAGCAGATGATCCCAATTAACATCCTCACTTGTAACAATAGATAAATCCATATCTCTTAATCCATTATTTATCATGCTAGAATATCTTTTTCTGATATTTCTCCAAAGTATTTTTTTATCTAAATAAAGATCAATTACCTTGGAAAATCCTGGCGTTGCAGCCGCACCTTTTTTTAGTATATATGTTGATAAAAAAGAGATATTTCCACCAATAAGATAATCTCTATACCAAATATTTCCATTTACCTGATATAAATTTTTTTCAAATTCAATAAGAAAGGTTTTAATCAATTTAGCTGTTAATTTTGATTTTTTTTCAATAATAACACATGGTGCTTCATAAAATAACAAGTCTACTTTATTGTTTGATTCCACTGTTGCACCTAAAAAAGCTATTACAGGTGTTTGTTCAAACTGCAGTATAAATGATTTATTATTGAGTTGTTTGCCGCTATCCAAAGGCCTCTGCTTATAGTACTCCTGTTTACATTTACTATAAACGGATGACCTCCATTCATGATCAATATCAATCTTATTTAATAAGTTCCAATATTCTATATTCTCAGATGTAATTATAGTATTCATTTTATTTATGTGGCACAACCTAATAACTATTTTTTATACTTTTTCAAAAAAATATATTAATACTATCAAACCTAACATTATCATCACTAATTTTATTACTATAGCCAAGACAACCTTTGTTTAACAACTGCACCAAACACTCACTACATTTTTACCACACATCTTTCTAGCTATTTATGGAATAATTAAACTGTTCTATTGCAACTAAATCAACCATAATATACGCATAAGTCACATGCTCATGGCAGAAGATTTAAAAATACAACAATTTTATCTAAACTTTCATTGTCTATAGTGGGATAAATTGGCAAAGTGATCGAATGTGCATAATGGTATTCAGAGTTTTCCATGTAAATTTTTTTGTTAAAAAATGGATGCCTATATACAGGTATATAATGCAAATTTACCCCTATACCATTCTCATGTAGATTATTGTATATTTTATTTCTTACCTGCTCTCCATCTCTAATTCTAACTATGTAAAGGTGATGTGCTGAATCCCTGTCTGATTTTTGCATCAATGGATCAATAGGCTTATCCTTTAACTGTCTTCCGTACCATTTAGCAATTTTAGATCTACGAAGTACATACTGATCAAGACGCTTAAGTTGGCTAATTCCAAGTGCCGCTTGAATATCTGTCATTCTATAATTAAACCCAAGTTTAACTTGCTCATAATACCAAGCATTATTCTGATTATTGCACATTTTATCTGGATCACGAGTTATTCCATGACTCCTTAATAAATTCATTTTTTCAGATAAATACAGGCTATTAGTCATTGCTGCACCACCTTCACCTGTGGTTATTATTTTTACTGGATGAAAACTAAATACTGTAATATCAGAATATTTACAACTACCTACTGGTTGATTTTTATACTTTGCTCCAATTGCATGGGCTGCATCTTCAATTATTTTAAACCCGTACTGTTTGCTTAGATTATATATATCCTTCATATCACAAGATTGCCCTGCAAAATGAACTGGTATTACTATTTTTGGAAGCTTCCCTTCTATTTCTGCCAGTACTAGTTTATCAGTTAACTTCTCAACACTCATTAATGCAGTATCAGGTTCAATATCAACAAAATCAATATCCGCACCACAATATAATGCGCAGTTAGCAGATGCTACAAATGTAATTGGAGATGTCCAAAGTATGTCACCCTTGCTCAGACCCAGAGCCAGGCATGCTATATGTAATGCCGATGTACAACTATTAACTACAATAGAATATTCTGCTCCGGCATAATCACACAACTCTTTCTCGAACAAAGGAACAACTGCCCCTTGGGTTAGGAAGTCAGAGTGTAGAACCTTAACAACTGCCTCTATATCATCTTTAATGATATCTTGTCGACCATAAGGAATAAATTCAAATTTTTCCAATTTTATTTTTGTTGTTCTTAACCCATGCTTGTAGTGTATCTATACTCATCCATTCTTCATTATTATCACTCGTATAACTAAAGCCTTTTTCTACTTGTTTGCCGTTTTTAATTAGTTTTTTGGAAGAGGACCAGTTATTGATGGCGGGTAATATTTTATAATAATCATCATATTCATAAGTATAAATAGAGTCATCTTCTCCAATCATTTCTTCATGCAGCTTCTCACCCGGTCTAATCCCAATAACTTTTTGCATAGCATTTTTATCTATTGCTTCTGCCAGATCAACAACTTTCATAGATGGAATTTTTTTAACATAAATTTCTCCTCCACACATATCATCAAATGCCTTCCAAACAAGTTTAACACCTTCCTCTAATGTAATCATAAAACGAGTCATGCGATTGTCTGTAATAGGCAGTATGCCCTTCTTTTTTTCTTTTATAAAAAATGGTATTACTGACCCTCTAGACCCCATAACATTTCCATAACGCACAACTGAAAAACGAGTCTTGTGTTCACCTGAATAAGCATTACTTGCTACAAATAATTTATCTGATGCTAATTTTGTAGCACCATATAAACTGACTGGTCTACTGGCTTTATCAGTAGATAATGCAACGACATTTTTAATATTATGGTCAATACATGCATCAATTAAATTCATTGCACCATGTATATTTGTTTTAACGCACTCAAATGGATTGTATTCTGCTGTTGGTACAATCTTAGTAGCAGCAGCATGCACCACATAATCAATACTATCTAATGCACGATATAATCTTTCTTTATCTCTAACATCGCCAATAAAAAATCTTACTCTTGAGTCATTTTTATATAATTTCTGCATTTCCCATTGTTTCATCTCATCACGCGATAGGATAACAATTTTTTTAGGATTATATTTTTCTAAAGTCATTTGAACAAACGCATGGCCAAATGAACCGGTACCTCCTGTTATTAATATTGATGAATTAGTAAGCATATGTCGCATATTTTCCATTATTAGTGATAATTATAGATTGAGTAACCTTTTGTTTGGCAAAAGTTGTCACGCTTTGTTACTTCAAGATCTGACTGAATCATTCCCTTAACTAATTCTGTAAAAGTTATTTTTGGAATCCAGCTTAATTTTTCTTTAGCTTTAGACGAATCACCTGTAGTGGTCTGACAAACTGTAGTGGTCCGTTAATCTTGGACACATTTCAAGCCACTTTTTCCAATTCAGCCATCTTTTGAGCGGGTGTTATATAACCAATCGCTGAATGAATC
>Ga0209046_1000800_pt1 | contig 14395 bp, 12 predicted proteins | sample SaaInlV_200m_DNA_5_FD_184669 | JGI IMG/M metagenome (GOLD analysis project Ga0209046, IMG submission 184669) | Marine microbial communities from expanding oxygen minimum zones in the Saanich Inlet - Saanich Inlet SI073_LV_150m_DNA (SPAdes) (version 2) | ecosystem: Environmental > Aquatic >... | reverse complement strand
GGTGATCCGTCTAAAGCTAAAGAAAAACTAGGTTGGGAGCCAAAAATCACCCTTGAAGAAATGGTACATGAAATGATGGAAAACGATATCAACATTGCTAAGCGTGATTCACTAGTTAAAGAGCACGGTTTTAAAGCGCCAGACTTTAACGAATAATTGATTTAGACATGGATCTTAAGGATAAAATTTATATTGCAGGCCATAGAGGCTTGGTTGGCTCCGCTATTGTCAGGCAATTAGAGTCTAGAGGTTTTACTAATCTTTTGATGCGTACGCATAAAGAACTAGATCTTACCAATCAAGTGCAAGTACAAACCTTTTTTAAACAAGAAAAGCCTAATTACGTTATTTTGGCTGCAGCTAAAGTAGGTGGCATTCATGCGAATAATACTTATCCTGCAGACTTTATTTATCAAAACATGATGATAGAGGCTAATGTTATTAATTCAGCTTATGAGAATAAAGTTAAGCGCTTGTTATTTTTAGGCAGCACTTGTATTTATCCTAAAGCAGTTGAGCAGCCAATGCGAGAAGATGCGTTACTCACAGGTGTATTAGAACCAACTAACGAGCCATACGCACTAGCTAAGATCGCAGGCATTAAGCTTTGTGAATCATACAATCGTCAACACGGCATGGATTTTCGATCAGTGATGCCAACTAATCTTTATGGAGAAGGTGACAACTTCAATCTAGAAAACTCACACGTAATACCCGCAGTAATGCGAAAAATACATCTAGCTAAATGCCTAGAACAAAACGACTGGCAGGCAATAAGAGACGATATAAACAAAAACCCAATAAAAGGTATAACAGAAGGCTCTAATAACGAGCAAATAATAGAGAGTCTTGCACAGCAAGGTATTAAAATAACTGACGACTCAAGACTGACAACCAACGACTCTCAACTCAACGAAGTTGAGGTTGAGCTATGGGGTACGGGTGAGGCTATGCGTGAGTTTTTATATGTGGACGATATGGCGCAAGCTTCTTTGTTTGTATTAGAGTTAGATGTAAAAACTTACAAAGCCAATACTAAACCAATGCTTTCACATATTAATGTTGGTACTGGCAAAGATGTAACAATACGAGAAATGGCAGAAATAATGAAAAAGGTGGTTGGATTTAAAGGCAATTTAATCTTTGATACTACAAGGCCTGATGGCGCCCCAAGAAAGCTTATCGATGTATCTCGATTGACCAAAATGGGCTGGAATCCGCGGATTGATTTGCTAGAAGGGCTCAAATCTACATACGCATGGTTTGTTGAGAGCTTGAGTGTTCGATATTAGAGACTTTTTCCTACTTTTTACGAGTTTCCTGATTAATATTCAGGTATTCTGTAATGCATAAAAATACACTTGGAGATATAATTATGAAGCGACTTGCAATTATTGGATTGGGATATGTTGGTTTACCACTCGCCGTAGAGTTTTCGAAAAAAAATATCGTCGTTGGATTTGACATTAGCCAAAAAAGAATTAATGAGTTATCTGCTGGTCATGATGGTACGCTTGAAATTAGTGAGCATGATTTACAAAGAGCACTTGCTAATGACGAGCCTAATCGAGGAACCTTATCACTCACCTCAGATATCGTGACTCTCGCTGACTGCGACGTGTTCATTATTACTGTCCCGACTGATATCGACGAGTTTAAGGCCCCTGATTTACATCCGCTCAAGTTTGCATCACGATCTGTGGGTGGAGTGATGCGAAGGGGCGCGCTAGTGATTTACGAATCTACTACATACCCAGGTTGTACAGAGGAAGTGTGTGTGCCTGAGTTGGAGAAAGCATCGGGCTTTACTTTTAATAAAGACTTTTTTGTGGGTTATTCTCCCGAGAGAATTGTCCCAGGTGATAAAGTTCTCGGTTTAACTAATATCCCAAAGGTGACGTCTGGTTCCACCAGTGATATAGCCCTGAAAGTTGATGAGTTGTACTCGAGTATTATTGTGGCTGGAACCCACTCTGCTCCATCAATAAAAGTTGCAGAGGCCTCAAAGCTCGTCGAGAATTGTCAGCGAGACGTAAATATTTCTTTCATAAACGAACTTGCCTATATTTTTGACCGTATCGGTATCTCTGTTTTTGATGTTTTAGATGCAGCATCTACAAAATGGAATTTCATTAAATTAATTCCTGGGCTTGTGGGCGGGCACTGTATAAGTGTGGATCCACATTATATGGTCCATAAGGCTCAAGCTCTTAATTATCATCCCGAGGTAATTACTAGCGGTCGTAGAGTTAATGAGAAAATGCCTGCATTTTTAGCATCAAAACTCGTGAAGGAGGTAATTCGTCTAGGCAAGTCTCCGATGGCTTGCAAATGCTTGTTACTTGGGCTCACATTCAAGGAGGATTGCCCTGATATGCGGAACTCTAAGTCACTTGAATTAATAAAAGAGCTTAAAGACTTTGGTCTTGAAATTGAGGTGCATGATCCAGTTGCTCGATTGTCATCGGATTTGAATTTGAAAATTGTAGAAGATTTTTCGAGATATGACGTTGTGGTACTTGCTGTTCCTCATAAAGAGTATCTCGACATGAGTTTCGATGATTTATTAAAGGATGATAAATCATTCGTGTTTGACTTTAAGAGGGCACTTCCTGATCAAGACTGGATTTTGATATTATGACAAGCAAAGTTTTAGTAACTGGCGGCTACGGCTATATCGGTAGTCATACAGTTATAGCTTTGCAAGAGCAAGGCTTTGACTGTATTGTTTTAGACAATCTCATTAATAGTGATTTAAGCGTAGGGCGTAGAATAGAAAGTGTCTCTGGGGAAAAACACCAATTTTACAATGTTGATGTCAGGAATAAAGCGGCCTTGATGGATGTGTTTTCTAAGGAAGGATCTATTAGCGCCGTCATTCACTTTGCCGCATTCAAATCGGTTAATGAGTCTGTGCTAGATCCAGTTAAGTATTTTGATAATAACGTTTCAGGTTTGATTAATGTTATTCAAGCGTGCGAATTCCACTGTGTGGACTTGGTTTTCTCATCCTCATGCACTGTATACGGATCTGCGGTCGAAATGCCGCTGAAAGAAACCGCGCCTACCAATAAGCAGCAAAGTCCTTACGGTGTTACAAAAGCGGTCGGTGAAACTCTAATAAGTCACGCGGTAGCCAATAAGAAGTTTCGGGCGACTTCGTTGCGGTTCTTCAATCCAGTTGGTGCGCACGAGAGTGGTCTTATAGGTGAAGTTCAGACAAGTAAGACTGAAACTCTACTTCCTATCATTGTTGATGTAGCACTCGGTAATCGAACAAGTTTAGAAGTTTTTGGCGCTAACTATCCAACAAGTGATGGAAGCTGCATAAGAGATTTTATTCATGTGTGCGATGTTGCTGAAGCGCATGTTGCTGCGCTCGGTTACATGAAGTCTCAAGAAAATACCTTCTATGAAGTCTTTAATATCGGAGTTGGAAAGGGAACCTCTGTTTTTGAGATGGTGTCGAGATTTGAATCGATCAATAAGGTCAAGGTAAAAAAACTTATTAGTGATAGGCGTATAGGAGATATAGTGGTTAGCTGGGCAGATGTTCAAAAGAGTAAGGATGTGTTAGATTGGCAAGCAACTCGAAGTTTAGATGATATCGTCAAAACTGCTTGGAATTTCGCAAATAAAATGGAACAACAGGAAGATAGATAGTTTTATTTTATTGAACTTTGAAGTGTCTAAACATTGCTTTAGCGATCTAAAAATAACTAATTATTCTAAAGCTATAAAACGCAAGAAATCTTCATGATTAATGAGCATCAGCTAGTTTAGTAAAGATTCTCTTTAAATTTATCAAAACATTCATATTTTAAAAACTGATGAAATACAAATTTACTTTACACATAAGTCTTAAATAAGGAGTAGTTAAAAATTTCAATAAGCAGAGCCAGTATTACAAAATGGAACCTTGTATTGCGTTATATATCACTTGCACTTGCTATTATTCAAGGGCTTGTAATGGTTCCTTTGTACCTCAAGTATATTCCTGTAAATATATATAGTTTTTGGTTAGCTACTGGAAATGTTTTAGCCTGGTTGTCAGCGACAGATCCGGGACTTACAGCAGTTCTGCAGCAACAAGTTGCAGATGCATATGGTCAAAAAGACTTAACAAGAGTTAGATCACTTATAGGTGGAGGATTACTTTTCTGTATTGTTGTGCTGGCCATAGCATTGATTTTTGGTTTCACTGCGTCCTACTATTTACCTGAATTACTGAACATAACCTCAATGGAAGACAGTGATCTTATATTGGGAGCTTTTACTCTTGCGATTATCGGTACTGCATTAATGATTTTTTCTTTTGGAATAAGTGCCATTAATGCTGGGTTGCAGGGAAGTATCATAGTAGGGCTAATTAATATTTCAGTTATGATAGCTTCCATCTTAGTGACTTATACACTGTTAAAATTTGGATTTGGTCTGATGGCTCTTTCTATTAGCTTATTGTTCAGTGGAATTTGCTATTCCCTTTTTCAAGGGATTTATTTGTTTACAAGAGTTTATAAAGAAAAAATCGGAGTATCTTTCTCATTCAAGGGAATGAAGAAATTAGCGAAGTTACTATCCTACACTTTTATCAGTCGTACTTTAGGTACAGTAGCAAACAATATTGATCTCATTGTGGTTTCAAGGTTCCTTGGTCCAGAAAGTGTTGCAATTTTAGCGCTTACTCGAAGATCAGTTGATATGAGTAAGGAATTAATTAATCAACCGATTGCTGCTTTTCAACCAGCAGTATCTCATGCAAAAGGTGAGGGAGATGAACAAAAATTAAGTGAGATTTTAACCAGATTAACTAATATTTTAATCTGGACATTATTTTTAGTCGTGGGTGGACTCATCAGCTTTAACGAATCATTCGTGAATTTATGGGTAGGGCATCAGTTTTTCGCTGGGAAGACGATCAACTTAATTATTTGTATTTCTATTATTTTTACGATGCTTTATAACGGCTTGTATCAACTATGTTTCGCTTTAGGAGATGTAAAAGGTAGTAGTGTTGTTATTGGATTACAATCTGCCCTTTCCATTCCGATTGTAATCGTTGCGACAAAATACTTCGGTATGTTAGGTGCTGTATTAGCGACGATATTACCATCTCTCATGGTATCGATTTGGTATTTCCCACACAAATTTGCGCGGTTGTTAAAGCTGTCGAAAGAAGATATAAAAAACATAATCAATGAATTATTTTTGTGCCTAATAACCATTCTATTTATGAGTTATATGGTTTCGTTCTTTGCGTGTACTAGTTGGGTTGAATTTTGTATTTTTGTCGGATTTTATTCCATAGTTTATGCCACTATTCTGTTTACTTTATCAGTAAGCTTTAGAAGAGAGGTAAGGTTCTTTTTAAACTATTTTCCCCGTTTCAAGCGTTAAATAAAAATCATTAATTTACCGCTTATAATTAAATAACATATAAACTTAACCTGTCTTGAACTATTAATATCGACATAGAAACTATAGAATGGAATTAATCTAATATTTAGAAAATTAATATGAAAAACAAAACATTTGCATCAGAACCCGAACATAACGCTCAGAAAGGCAATAAGGATTGGTGGGAAAATAACCCTATGACTTATCAGTTTGAAGAGAACAATATAACAGATGATACAACAGGTTTTTCAAAATTACCGGATAACCCAAAAGAATTTTCAAAAGAATGGTTTACAGGGGTTGATAAGGTTTTTTTTGATATGGCTGCTGAGTTTGCGAACTCCGAATCTAATAAATCACTTCCGTTCTCAGGGTTAATAGATTATGAATCCCTGAAAGGAAAAAAAGTTTTAGAAATAGGATGTGGAATGGGGTCCCACAGTGCGCTAATTTCTCAATATGCATCAGAACTAGTATCTATTGACTTAACAGAAAGAGCCGCAAAAACCACCAATAAAAGGTTTGAGGTTTTTGGTATAGACAACGCCAAAGCAATTCAAGTTGACGCAGAGGATATGCCATTTGAAAATGATTCATTCGATTTTGTTTGGAGTTGGGGGGTAATTCATCACTCAGCCAATACACATGTTATTGTCGATCAGATCCATAGAGTGTTAAAAGATGGTGGAAAGGCTTCCTTAATGGTTTATAACAAAAATTCAACAAGATACTACTTGCATGGTTTATATCAAGGCATATTTAAATTAAAATTTCTTAAATATAAGACCCTGTATGAAGTAAACATGACGTTTACTGATGGTTTTATTGCAAGACATTTCACAAGAAAATCTGGAAAAGAGCTTTTCAAAAAATTCAGTAGAATTTCAACAAGTGTTACTGATAGTGGCGTCCCAACAGTTGTAATTGGTTGGGGTCGTCTAACTAGGTTGTTTCCAAAAATCCTTAAGCCAATTAATAGATATATTAATAATAGATTTGGATGGTTTTTGATTATAGATGTCGAAAAATAATAATTATATAAAACTGAGTTGGCAACTTTACTATATTAATATTTAATATATCAATGGTGAGTCGCACCAAAATTAATTTAAATTTCCAAAACCCAGGATCAATACATGAGTAGCAAAAATCAATTTAGCTTACCCGATAGTTATAAAATGAGAAATTTCCCTTGCATAGCCGAGTTTTCTATTCCTGGCTTTGAGATTTCACATCCTAAAGATCAAATAAAGTGCCTTTGGACTAATGATGTTGAAAAAGATGCCTGTTTTGAAAGTTTTATTAATAGGATTACTGAAAGCATGAATACTCGTAAACATTACCCAGTATTACGAATTAGTGATGGAGAGCTTGAATTTTTATTCGGGCGAATATGGTTTAATAAACGAGAGGGAATTTTAAATAATATTATTAGTTTTTTTCGATATATTCGTGATAACCTTTTGAATCAAGGTGGATTAAATGCATATTCAGTAGGCATCTATCGCTCTGGAAAGTATAGCTTCAAAGAAATTAATGAACTAAGACCAGTTTTTCTTAAGGAAATTTCAAATATATTAGGTACTGGAAGTGTAGCATTCCATTTAAATTATTTATCCTATCCATTCCATGAGCAATATTTTCCAAAGCTTGATAATTTATTGCAGTCTCTAGATATTGATATAAATGTAAAGAATACCATTCCCTTTTATTTTGTATATGCATTGTTTGCATCAGGCCGTGCGAGGGCAATATTTTCGGGAAAGCATATTTGTTTAGTTCATTCCGCGTCACCTGAGGTTCGTCATATAGTAGAGAAAAACCTATTAACAGCCCTGAATGTTGCCAAGATTAGCTGGCTGACAATAAGTAAAGAGCGAAGTTTCTATGATGTTCTTGAATTAGATAATATAGCTGATTGTGATGCATTATTTGTTGGAGGTGGTATTGGTAAGGCTAATCTTTTTTGTCAGCTTTCAAAATTTCCAGGACCAATTATAGATGTTGGGTTTTATTTTGAAGTTTGGAGGGATCCAGATAATAGATTCAAACGAGTCTATTGTGCTTCAGATGATGAGTGGGCTTCACGTGGAGTGTCAAATGTATTTGGAGCAGGTATTTAAAAAGGAGATTATATATGAAGTATGAAATTGTACCAATAAGTCGGTTAAAGCCATTAGAGAAAGTGTTCCCTCAGCATTTGAATAACTTAGAAGCCATGATTAATAAGGATGGTTTCATATTAAAAGCAATTATTATTGATAAAAAAACAGGGATTGTATTGGATGGGAGTCATAGATATATTTATTTATTGAAGAATGGCTACACAGAAGCGCCAGTTTTTATGGTCGATTATCTCTCTGATGATATACGAGTAGGAACACACTTGGAGCATAGGTTTTTTGTTGATGGGACAACTGGTATAAATAAACAAGAGTGTATTGATAAAGGGCTGTCTGGCGATGTTTATCCACCAAGAACAACTCGACATTTTTTCACATTTAGAAAATCGGATATTTCCCTACCATTAGCTAGCTTAAAAAGAACTAAACCTTGCGATGTTGCAAATCTAATTGCTAATGTAGATGTATCTGAAGAACTAAATAATAATAAACAGTATTTAGAAGAAATATCTCGTGAAGTTGAAGTAATAGTAAATTACATGTCAGAAGTTTCAGAGACGAAAAAATACCTAAGAAAACAGGTGGATCTTATGGACATGTCTCGTAAAGTTGCTTTTTTTCCAGGAAAATTTCACCCTCCACACATGGGGCATATTCAAACTATACTAAATATTATTCCAAAGTATAGAAAAGTCATAATTGGTATAAGTCAAGATATTCCTAAAGAGAACATCATAACTGACCCGAACGCTATAGAGCTAATGCTTAAACAATTTTTCAAAAGTTTTGATAATGTTGAGATATGTGCTTTTTCGGGAGTGTTGGTTGAAAAAGAAAATACAAATGGACTACCCAAGTTTGATTTAATAATTTCTGGAAATTCGGAGGTGTTGAATTGGTCTAAGAAAAATGACATCGAATGTCAGTTTATTGAAAGGTCATTCGATACATTGTCTAGTACAAGTATTAGAAATATTATGAAAAATGAAAATTAACAGTAATTATGAAGACATTTATTGTTGGTATAAAAAAGGATATCTATGAAAGATTCGCCAAATAAAAAGATCATAGGGATATTGGGTGGTATGGGCCCTTATGCAACCCTTATGTTTTTAAAAAATATGCTTGACTTAACTGAAGCAGCAAAAGATTGGGACCATATCCGAACCGTGACTGATAGTAATATTAATATCCCAAGTCGTTCAAGGGCAATTCTATTTGATGAAACCTCTCCACTTGAGGGGATGATTGATAGTTGTTTAAAATTAGCAAATTATCCGGTTGATGTGATTTATATTCCTTGTAATAGTGCTAGCTTCTGGGTGGATCGAATTCAAAGGGCAGTTAAAATTCCCATTATAAATATCGTAAATGTTGCAACTGATACGATTATTACAAATTATAAAGCGGATAAAATAACCTCTTTGGGCGGAATGGTTCCCTATCAGACAGATCTTTATAGAAATAGTGCAAAATTATTTGGTGCGAGTCATATTAAAGTATCAGAAGCACTTCAAAAGAGAGTCATTGAAATAATTGAGGCCGTTAAAACAAGCGGAAATACTCTTGAATTGAGAGGGTCTTTCTCGATTATTCTCCATGATGCTATAAAAGAAACTTCGGCCAATGGAGTGATTTTAGCATGTACAGAATTTTCTGAATTTTGTGATATTGAGGCAGACGTTCCTGTTGTTGATTCAAGCCAAGCTCTAGCTCAACATGCAGTAGATTTTGCTGAGGGTAATATCTATGAATAGCTTTGTTAAGAGAATGTTGAGAAAAATAGGCCGTACTCTTATTACAATTTTTACAAAGCGAATAAAAAATAGAATTATTTTAATTACAGAGTCATCATGTGGTTCGAATAGCTATGCGTTATGGAAATATGCTTCTCAGGATGTAAAAAATAAATATGAGCTTATAGTTTATCAAGACAGTTTAGATGAAGGAAGGGGGATTGCTCATTTTATCAGGAAGTACAGATTAATATCTTCATCACAATTAATTATAACTACGCACGCTTCATATAAACCTAGTAGGAAGCACATACATTTACAATTATGGCATGGAGGGTCAACAAAGGATTCTGGAATAATGGATCAGAGTGTTGGGGAGCAGAAATTTATAATACCCTGGAAGACAGTTGATTATATTATGTCTTATTCTGAAACGTGTACTACTTTTTTAAATGCACAAATGCTTTCTGCACCATGGAAATATAAGATTACTGGGGCTCCAAGGAATGATTTTCTTTTCCACTCAGATGGAGTATCAAATCTGACTATGATATTTGGCGACTCTATTAAAGGGAAAAAAATAATTTTCTATCTGCCAACATATCGAAAATATAATGATACTGGATATGGAAATAGAGACTTCAAAAATATATTTGGCTTTTCTGAATTTTTAACCACGGAGTTTGATGTATTCTTAGAGGAAAATAATTGTAAGTTAATTTTTAAACCTCACCCACATGAAAATGATATGGCACTCAATTTTCAAAGAGAAAACAATCTAAGCAATATTTTGATTTTTCGAAATGATGATCTTTTGTCCAATGATCTTGATTTGTATGAGTTGTTAAATGTATCTGACATTTTAATAACAGACTATTCTTCAGTCTTTTATGATTTTCTGCTTTTGGATAGGCCTATGATTTTTACACCTCTTGACATTGATAAAAAAGAGCTTCTCGTAGAATCATTCGAAAGTTGGGCTCCAGGACCAAAAGCTTTTAACCAAGGTGAATTGCAACTTGAAATTAGTAAATGCCTTACAGAAAAGGATTACTATGCTGAGAAACGGAATTGGCAGCTAAGGCTGCAACACCGCTATAAGGATGGAAACTCTTCTGAGCGTCTATGGAAATTTATAGATATGATTATGCCCACTCAATAGTCGCAGTTTTTGACACCCTTATCTAGCAACAGTTTGCGAGGAGAAAAATCGTCTTCACCACAATTTGACAAAATTCATGAAAGTACTTTGTAAAATTCACTATAATAAAATCTATGCGGAATCAGTAGTTTAGCATTTCTGTTATTGTAGAGTTCCGAAATATGAAAATGGATAGATATTTGGTTGGGTCTCGCGACAAGGAGAGTTGGTATGAAAACACTTATACGAAGAATCACTGACTGTTTTGATTTTGTAGCGAGTAATAAGTATTACTCCCAATTAGGAGAAGATGCGGTTTTAGCGGCTTATTTTAAAGAGCTAAAACTTAAAGACAGTAGATTTTCCACTTTGTTTGGAAAGATAAACTATTCAAAGGGTTGTTATGTCGACGTTGGTGCGTACGCTCCCAAGAGACTTTCAAATACGTTTTATTTTTATAAAAAGGGATGGAGAGGAATAACCGTTGAGCCTAACCCAGAGGCGAAAAAATGGTTTAAATTGTTACGACCAGGAGATTCCCATATAACGGCTGCTGTTTCCGATAATGAAGGTACGTGTTATTATTACTCTCAAGGATACTCAGGAATAAATTTTATTTCCTCTGAATCGCAAGATAAAAATGGATACCAAATAACCAAGATACCTTCACTTAAGTTAGCGAGTATTATGCAAAAACTAGACGACTCAAATAATATAGATTTACTATGCGTTGATTGTGAAGGTCACGATCTGCAAGTATTGCAGTCTAATGATTGGTCGCGCTATCGTCCCTCTGTGGTTGTTGCTGAAACAACGGATCTTAATTCTGATATTTGTCAATATATGGTTCAACAGCGATATTCCATTTTTTCTTGGACTTTGGATTCAGTTATGTTTGAGGACTGTGATAAATGACATCCTCAACATTAATCAATAAAGTACTTTGAGAAGCGGGGTTGGATGCGGAATCCTCATCATCGCTACAAGGACGGGAACTCTTCTGAGCGTCTATGGAAATTTATAGATACGATTATGCCAGGATAGATTTTAATTTCTTGCTTGAATTCAATGTCTGAAAATAGTTCACGAGCTTTAAGTCCCAACTTTTGTTTGGTTATAGCAATCTTTTCACTTTTACTTGGTGTATTAGAGCCAAACATAGGAACTATTGGGCTTTATGTGGTCGGAATTTATTGTATTTTTCAATGCAGGTTAAAGTACTTACCTGCATTATTTATTTGTCATTTAAGCCCAAATTCTATCGAAATAGTAACTTCTTATTTAAATATGACAAGACTAGAGCACATAAGGTCATTGAGTATTTTTGAACCGTTACTACCACCTTTTCTAGAAGTAAGTCAGATTATATTTTGTATTTATATAATCATTAGTTTATTCATGAAACCCTTTAAATTCAAAAATTCAAGACTTCGTTTATTATTTTGGTTTTGGGTAATTTGCGTTGTTGGTGGAGTTATTAATACAGTTTATTCTCTTTTGGATGGGAATGAGATGTGGACAAGGGGGTTGAGAGCAGTTTTAACTGTTGGTTGTTGTTTTTATGGTCTTTTGTTGGCTCAGAGATCCAAGATTGAAGAAGATTTTCGTTTGGTAAGTGTTTGGTTATGGCTGATTTTGGCATTTGGTATTTTGGTAGCCCTGCACGTATTTTGGAGCCATATGTTATTTTGGCTGGTCTCAATTGCATCGCTTCTAATGGCTTTCCAGGTACACTACAGAAACAGCAAAATTTTTCGATTTTCGGCGTTAGCCTATCTCCCGGTATCTCTTGGAAGTTCCCTTACGATGTTGGCAATAAGTTGGGGTACCATTTTTGCTGTTTGGTTTTCCATGAGCAAGAGCCGGGTTCGTCGCAATTTTGTAGTGAAGGGCATTGTTTTATTGTTGATTTTAGGGCCATTTATATCTTTGGGTGCAGGAGCCTTATCAGAATCTCTTGGACTTGGTGACAATATTGAGATGGTATCATTACAAGCAAGCTTAAGTGATCGAGTAATATTTAAGTTTGCAGGAGACCGATTACCTTTGTGGACTAGCGCTTATAGTCAGATAGTTGAAGGATCTTTTTGGTTTCCAACTTCAGGTCGATCTCTTCAGGTTATTCATTTCTCTGAATATACTGAGTGGAATTTCGGTTCCCACAACTCCTATTTAGAGATACTGCGCAATAATGGATTGTTTTTTGGCATAATTTTATTATTTGTTATTATTAATTTATTGATTATGACTCTTAGAAATAGAACGGATAGTTCAACTGCCTACTCACTTTTTGGTATTTCACTTTGTACAACGGCAGGATTTGGCTTGCTCTTGGGAGATTTCATTTTAGAGCCAACAGTCGGACCTATATTTTGGACCACTGTGGGTGTGGTCATTTGGCGATTACAACAATTAAATGACTTGTCTACAAAGACTGTTTCAGTGGGACGCTAATGATTATTGTGCATTTATCTTCCGCTTCGTTTGACTCCGGCGCAGGTATTGCAGTTCTCAACTTACATAAATCCATGCTGGCGCGAGGAATTGATTCACGTCTTTACACACCATTTAGTGTGAATGAGGATGTTTCAGAGTCCGTATTCTCTTATCCTAATATAATTACAAAATTTATTGCAAAGTTTTATTATTGGTTTGATCGATTTTTGATAAGATTGCTTGGGTATCGAGGAAGTTCTCCTTTTTCCTTACTTAGAAGAGGTAAGGCTTGGCCTGGTTATTCCGAACTTAAAAGCGCTGATATTGTTCACCTTCACTGGGTAGGGAATTCATTTTTAAATTTGCAAGATTTTGAGGGTTTAAAGGCAAAATTTGTATGGACATTGCGAGATTGGTGGCCCCTGACCGGAGGTTGGCACATTCCTCAGGAATTCGAACAATTTTTAGAAAATCGTGAATCACATTCATTTATCCCAGGACGTTTTTTAGCAAACTTAGTAGTAAAAGAACAATTTAAAAAAGCTTCTTTTTTAAGGTCTACATCTAAAGTTAAAGCTATAGCTCAATCTGATTTTATGAGAAAAGATGCAGAACGGGCTTTAGATTTGTTGCCAGGATCGGTAGGTGTGATACCAAGCAGTATCAATGATGCAGTTTATAAGTATCGTGAAAAAAAAGTTGCTCGTGAGAGGTTAGGACTGTTACCTGGTGTATCAATTGTAGCTGTTGGTGCTACAAATGTGAATGATGTTCATAAAGGTTTGCAATTATTAAAAAAAATTCCTAAAAGTTCTAAATTAAGACAAAGTTTATTCTTAATTTTTGGAAGTGGCAATCTAACTCTACCTAAAGATGTTGTAAGACGGGAATATGGATTCGTTGATTCTGAATCTATGATGTGCGACATATATACAGCCAGTGATATTGTACTTTGCCCGTCACTCTACGAAAGTTTTGGTAAAGTCGCTTTAGAATCAATTGCATGTGGAACTCCAGTAATTGCATTTACCGGCACTGGTCAAGCTGAGATCGTTGAACGAACAGGAGGAGGCAGATTGGCTTTATCAAACAACGCTGATTCTTTTTTTTGTGAGGCTGAAGCACAATTAGATGAATTAACTGAAGAGTTTAGGTCAACTATTGCACAACGTGCTTATCAAGAATATTCCTCGGAGAGAGTCGTGTCAGATTATATTAATTTATACTCAAACTTATTGTGTGATTAATGGGTTAATGAAAATTTCACTACAACTTTTAAAAACATTATGAAAATAGCTTGGTTAGGATTCATAATTAGCTTTGAAACGCAAAATAATAATAATGCGATCAGCTTAGCATCGAATTATTGGCAGGAAGAATTTGTTAAAGCTTTAGAGTCTTTATCAGTTAAAACTACAACAATATCGACTATGCCTCATAGAGCTTTTCCATTTGGTCCATTATTGGTTAGACCAAATGCTAACGATTTTATAAATAAGGATTTTATTTTATATGATTATCTTAACGTGAAGGGCTTTAGAGATCGATCTGAGTCCTATGGT
>Ga0209046_1000785_pt1 | contig 14616 bp, 12 predicted proteins | sample SaaInlV_200m_DNA_5_FD_184669 | JGI IMG/M metagenome (GOLD analysis project Ga0209046, IMG submission 184669) | Marine microbial communities from expanding oxygen minimum zones in the Saanich Inlet - Saanich Inlet SI073_LV_150m_DNA (SPAdes) (version 2) | ecosystem: Environmental > Aquatic >... | reverse complement strand
AGACCTAATGGTTTCAATGGCAAGATCAATATCATCTACACTAGCCATCCCGGTAGATACTAATAATGGGCGACCTAATGAAGCAAGATAGCGCACCATAGGGATGTGAGTTAATAAGCCTGAAGAAATCTTCCAGCAACTCGGCTTAAACTCTTCTACCCACTTTATAGTTTCTATATCGCCTGCGGTTGTAAATATCTCTAACCCTTTGGCACGAGCAAGATCAAACATATCAGATGTTTCTTCACGTGTTAATTCACTACCTTTGAATATCTTGTAACTCTCTGAACCAACCACATAATTCGCATCTGCATCGATTGTTTGAAGCTTAACTGCATTAACACCAACATTTGCTGCTTCTTTGATCATTCTTGCACATTTTTCAACACTACCTTCATGATTAATTCCAATCTCAGCAATTATTTTCACTTTCATCTTTTATATGCCTAAAATAGAATTGTAATATTTTTTCATAAAAAGATGGTTGTCGACACCCCCGTATAATATATCACGGATAAATGTATCTTTTTTTTCACTGTTTAGTAATTTTAATACTCTTGCTTTATCTAGGCTTAGTATCTTATCTATATCTTCCTGGTTATGCACAGGAATACACACATCCATATCTTCAAGAAATATATCGTTACTTGTCACATACTTTGGATAAATAAGAGGAACTTTATCAAGAATCAATTGATACGATACACTACTACCAAAAAATATAGCTACATCGGCCCATTCTGACAACAAGACTGAATTAATATCACTAGCATCCATTCCTGTAAGATTATCTTTATTAATAGAGTCCAGTACGTATCTAGTGTGTGGTTTAAAAACAAAATTAATATGACCCAAAGAATCTAAAAACTCAAATAATTTATACAACTCTACGGATGATACATTGTACTTAGGTGGCGTCATAAACATCACGACATTTAATTTACTACTGTCTCCGTATTCAAATTTAGAATTTAACTTGATTGTTTTTTTATATTTTTTTACCCATTCATAGGTAAATCTAGGTATTCCAATTTCAATAACCCTATCAAGCTCTGTAACTTCAAAGCCGCCACTTGTAGTAGGCATGCTAAAAAAATATTTCTTCTGATTGGGCGACGTTATATATCTATCTGCGTAAATTCTTTTACGTTTTGGTTTGGCAAATTTGAGAATAATTTTCTGAAATAGTGTGTACTCATTTCTATCCTTCGCATTGTGATCGATATTAGTATAAGGCGAATACCCATGCGAATAACAAACAACAGGAGTGTTGTTGAGATTGGCGTAATTAACAATTCCTCTGCCATTCATTGTAGTTTCCGAGCCTGTATCCATTAGAATAATATCTATATCAATTTTTGATAAGACCCTAGCTATTACTTTATTTGTCATGACCATCAATATAGGCCACATGTGTGACATAATAATTGTCAATGGTATAAAGTATTTATTCTTCTTAGATTTTTTCGCCACATAAACACTTATCAATAAATATCTTAATAACAATTTTTTCACTACGGAGGTATTTTTTTCATCTAAATACTCTAAACTTACATTAAGATTATTTTTTAGGTACCTCTTGTGGTCTCTACAGCCACTTAGGTCCTTGTCAAAACTCCATACAAGTATTTTATCGTCTGTATTAGAAACAATATAATCAATAAAAGGAAGTGCCTGGTCAAAATCATTAAATGATTTAACAAACAATAATATTTTTTTCATATAATAAATTTAGAAAATCAATCCTATCTTTTGATTAACATATCTATACATTTAGATAGGTCATCCTTGTCTGGCTTTGTATATTGTATTGATCCATCGTCAGAAATTAAGCACTTTTCGAGTTTTAATTCTAATTTCTCAATGTCAATATTATCAATGTTGCTAATATTATTAGTGCTATTTACATAAAAAAATTCATTATGTTTGTGAATTACTGCCTTATATGGTTGATCAGGATATATTGATTCACTTATAGCGTACTCCCTACCATTTTTACCACCAAATATAGTTGGCAACTCTCCATCAATGCTATCATGTTCAAAATTAATTTTTGATAGATTTAAAATGGATGGTAAATAATCAACATTACTTACTAGCTCGTTGTTAGTTAAAAACGGCGCTTCTTCCGACTTGAAGAACATAGGCACTATGACGCGCCCCCGAGATAAAATCTCTTCTTCATCAGTTAAATAACTTTGGCCATGATCAGAACAGATCGACAATACAATTTCTTCATCTTGATAATTATTACTAATATAATCAAATAAAAATTTCAGATAAAAATCAATTCTCTTTAATTCAGATAAATAGCGGTCTATTCTATTGCTATCATACGAATGAAAGACGGACTTAGAAGAATCAACGCCATAATTATGCAAATCAATCGATAGATCAGTCTGCACACTTAGATCAGGCACACCGTCCAAAAAGTCATGCAAATCAAATAATGTCAACCAAACATAATTAGATGTCTTAGAAAAAGACCTTAAATGCTCAATTGTATTAAAAATTGACTCTTTACAATTCATACCATTCTTATAAAGCGTTCTGTCAAATCCTTTCATATATCCATAACCAGGACTTTTTCTAAAATTTGAACAGATTTGAGCTGTTGTATAGCCGCTTTCTTTGAAATATTCACTAATTATTTTATAGTCTTTTCCAATTTCTAACTCCTTCCTAGGATGGTTCATTCCATGTTTGATTGGATATAATCCTGAAAATAAACTACCAACCCCTGGAAGGGTCCAGTTTCCAGAAGAAATCACGTTAAAAAACATACTCCCTTCAGAAAAATATTTTGCAACATTTGGCATTAATTTTTCAATTTTTTCATTTTTAAAAATTTCAGACGATAGGCCGTCTATAAAAATAGACATTACTAATTTTTTATTAGGCTTGTTACTTGAGCTATTAATAAATCTAATTGGGTCTCCGACTATAATTTCTCTATTAGAACTCACCTCAACATTTGATTCTTTTGTAAATGGAATAAAATGAAAGCTGTTTTGTTTAAGTTTTTTTAACTCATAATCTTTCCCATTGCTATTTATTCGAATGCTCGCAGTTGACGCATCTGTATTTTTATTAGGTATTGAAACGGGTAGCAACTCCCCTTCTTTAATATGTAATTTATGAACGCAATTTACATAAGTACCCTTAACAATCTCCGATACAAATTTTAAATGCGACCTCTTTGCAACAACAAAATCTAACGAATTATTTGAACCGTAAATTTGTGCAAAATAACTAGTTTCTCCTTTTTTATAAAAAGGATGGTTGAAAAAAGCAGATTTGCCATAAATATCAAGCGGAAACTCTTTCACTGACAATGAATTTGTTTTGATTTTAAACAAAGCGAAGAAATTGATTTTTACAATCTCTAAAATAATTCTTATAATTCTTTTCATCTAAAAAAATGTACTCCTAATCTAAAAGCCGAGCATAACTAAAGTGATTGGAAAAATAAGTCATGATTTTATCAAACATTAATTTGTGTATCCGTAATTACTGATGCCGTACGTTTAGCCCCATTACCGTCAACCAAGTATCTTGCAGTTCTACTCATTTTTTCACGGCCTTTATAATTATTTAATATGAATTCTAATCCATTATTAATATCATGCAAGTCGCTTGCAACAGCAAAAGTTGCACCCATTAAGCCTGATAATTCAATTTGTTGTTCTTGATTGCTACTAACAGGTATTGATATTGATGGCTTGCCTAATGCCATCCTTTCTAAAAGGGTAACACCACCAGATCCAATGACCATATCTGACTTATTCATTAAGTTGTACAATCCATCTACATCTTTTACTATATCTACATTAAAAGTATATTTTTTTATATTTGCTTTAATTAACTTTGTGGATAATGATTTCGATCCAAGAGCCACAATTACTTTATTTCTATATCCAAATTCTTGAAGTGCGTCTAATATTTTTACGCTAAAACCTTTAGAATCAATAATCCCAAAGCTAATTAAAATTGTATCAACTATTTTTGAAGTAACAGATACTTGGTAATCACTATACTCTGATGATAATAGTGCGTACTTTATTCCTTGAACTATTAACTTGCCTTTAACCTTAGATACCTTATTATTTAAAGATGATATATTAATAGCGATATCAACAATATCTGGAGAATTTCCAAAATCATCCATATATATAAGAGTGCCATAGAAATCTTTCAATTTTAATAATTCTCTATTAGATACATTGTAACTGTCCACAATAATTATAGACTTAGCTAACTGTTCATTAGAGTACAAAGTTGTTATACCAAACTTGTTATTTTTAATTTTTGATAGAAATTTATAATTATTATTCGTATCAGGTATAAATAGAATATCAAATTCATCTGATAATTCTGCTGCTAAAGAAAGACTGCGTGCAATATGCCCTCCACCTGCATTTAATTTTGATGATACGTAAAAAAAACAACATGGTTTATTTTTTATATCATCCTTGAGGATCGTCACAAACCAACTCGCCTTAAAGTGGCCATTCTTTCATTGTGATCAAGTGGTGTAATAGAGTTAAAATGTAGCAATTGCCTAATAATTTGTGGGAATTTACTTGACTCTTCCTGATTAAACATGTCGTAAAATCGATGATACGGTTTCATAAACCAAGGCCCGTAAGTATTAAATACACCCCATCTGCTTTTACTAGATACAGGTCCTACCCTATGCCATAAAGCAGTATCAAAAATAACAAGTGACCCTTTTTTTGCACTTATTATTTCAAATTCTAAATCTGCATCACGATCTTCAGGTCGCTTATACAAAGAATGGGACTTTGGTATGTAATGTGTAGCCCCGTTATCGGCGCCAAAGTCTTCTATACAAATAATTGTCATATAACAGAGACTCGGATTAAGACCTTTGCCACTCTGAATAAATCTAGAGTCAGTATGCCACCCATGACCTGAAGTTGGTTTTCCAAATTGCTTTATATCTAAAATACGCCTATTACGAGCAGAAGGGGAGATTAGAACATAATCATCATCAATTAATAATCTCATAACCTTATCAGTAATGTCTTGATAGATTAAATTCAACAGACTATGGTTGTCTAAAAAATAGTTATCTAACACTTGATTCTCATTGTTTCCACAATATGAGTTCGAATCAATTCTACTACTTAAAATATCATCTAGTATTTTTTTATACTTATCGCAATATTCTTGATCAAAGACGTTTTCCAATACGACAAGGCCATCGCTTATTACCCGACTAGCCAAACGTGATGCGTCATTAGTTCCCATACTTTACTCCAATATTTTTTATATTGCTCTCAAAGTTATTAATAGTTGAAGCCAGTGAAAACGCCATCCATGTGTAACGAGACCTTCCTGAATTGATAATAAAGTCTTTGGCTCCAGAATTAAATGGAGCGTTGGTAAAAATAGAGCTATCCCCTATTACCTCTTTAACTCTTAAATGCTTATATATGTGGTCTAACTTCCATGCAGGCTCCGCAAATCCATATTTAGATCTAAATGCAATTTTATTACCCAAATATTTTTCAACAATTAATCTAAGGATATACTTTGATGATTTTCCATTATTATTACGCCATTTTTCTGGTGTCGCTATCATTAACTCCATCAACTCTTTAGCTTGAAATGGCAATCTACTTTCAATACTTCTACCCATAATAGCTCGATCACTTCTGGTATTGACATATTCCGGCAAAGATGTTGTTGCATAACCTAATGCTGCACGTTGCATAATATCTAGCTCAGGCAGCATAGATAAATATTCTCTAGAAATCGTCCCATATGCTTTATGTGAACTTTGTGCAATATCATTATTAAACAAGGTAGACATTACGCTTGGCAAGGTTCCACCATGATTTGGTCTGACTGCAAAGGGGTTATTAACCAAATAAGACCAATTTAGCATATTTCCATTACTTCTGCTATAGCTATTATTATGTATTTTAGATAAGATCCCTTCTCTATAATTTCGACTCTTTCGACCCATATATTCATATGTCTTAAAAACTTTTAAATCAACATTATAACCACATAAAGCCTCATCGGGTCCATCTGAAAGAATAAGAACACGCTTATTATTCTCGTTCAAATAATGTGCAAGTTGTCGGAAACTTGCAACTCCTTCACAAAATACACCATCAAAACAGTCAGATGCAACCTCACTATATATACTATAAGATTCTTCATCGAATAAATCAATAACATGATGATTAGTCTGTAATTTTTTGGATGTATTTATACTAACCTTGAGCTCTGACAATTCATGATTGCTTGGCACATCTGACAAGCTTGATTTTCCAAATAACGTATCATGTTTAGACTTCTGAGACTTGTTGATAAAAACATTTATAAGTGAACTATCAATACCGCCACTTAATGTAGATAAATAATCCACTTCATCTGGAATTCTTTTTAAACAAGAATTAAAAAAAACCTCCTCATATGCGGATATAACTTGTTCTTTTGAGGGGTTAGAATTAAAAAACGAAACCCACTTATCTAAATTAAATTTTTGAATATTAATAAAGTTTAATTTTCTACGCCCTGCATTTAGAACTATCCCTCCTCCAGGCTTTACTCTAAAAATCGATTCAATTAACGTTTTTCCAGGCGTGGTAGACCTATACTGAAATGAACAAACTATCGACTCATGATTAAACTGAACAGCATCTTTTGGTAAAATTGACAAAATAGAAGATACCTCTGACGCAAAAAATAAATTATTTTCATATACGGTATAGTAAAGTGGTTTTTCACCCATCAAATCTCTCGATAAGAGCAACTCTTTTCGGTCACTATCATAATATGCAAAACTCCAGAAACCATCAACTTTATCTAAAAAATCAACACCATACTTTTCGAGTCCACAAAACATTACTTCAGTATCAGTATTAGTTGAAAATGAAAAACCTTGCTTGATTAATTCACTCCTAAGAGATTTATGATTAAAAATCTCTCCGTTATATGCAAGAATCTTATTGTTTAACCGATTTTTTATTGGCAACGTGATATTGTCGCTTATACCCACAATTGACAGTCTATTATTAAACAAACCAACCAACCCATCTCTAGATTGATAAATACCGCTGCTGTCAGGACCTCTATGATCAAGTTTATCGCCCATTGCAACCATAAGAGCATGTATATTTTTTATTGGGCGCCCATCAAGGCTGACAATTCCTGCTATGCCACACATATATTAAATTAAAAATATTTATCCGAAATAATTTTAGCAGCTGTATAGCCAGCATCACCTCTAGAACTTGAAAAATAATCATTAATCATTTTTTTTCTAGATGCTTTCTTGTTATTCCATGCGGCTTCTATTTCACCGATAGGACGAGATAAGAAAGCTTTAAGTTTACTATGTAAGTCATCATTAGAGTTAAAAACAAAAATCCCCTTGGAAAAGGATTCTAACGCATCAGGGGTCAGTGGACCATCATTTATATTGTTGATAAATATCGTTGGCTTGTTGGACATTATAAGCCAACTTAATGTGCTGGTTGCCACTGAAGATATTAAAATTCGATAATTTTTTAGCAAAAAACGCATATCAATTTTACCTTCAAAGACATCTATATTATCTGACATAGAGGCTGTAACTATTGCTGGATCGATATCAGGATATCTTCGCCTTTCCTCAATATATGGCTTATATGTTACTTTATGCGGCAATTGATTAAACACGTTATTTATTAGATCAATTTCATTTTTTGCTCTTTCATAATCTGTTAAACACCCTCCAAACATACCTAAGTTACCCCTATATAAATTGGTGGAAACATATACAATCGGTTGAGATTTTGATGGAAGAATTCTCCCAAATAAGTTATTCATTCTAAAATATCTCTTTGGAAGGCCTACGCTAACTGAGTTGCCCCTTTTAAAAAAAGATGCATCATTTTTACTTGCTGAAGATTTATTAAAACAAAAAGCAAGATCTGATACGTTTACATCTAATTCAGACATAAGCTCACCATGTGTATTATTTATTTCAACGGTAACTCCATGTTGAACTGAAACTAATGGGATGCCCATTTTTTTTGAAACATATGCAATCGAAAAACCATTTATATTTCCTAAAGCACTTGTCAATAGTACTTTCTTTCTGCATGTTTCTTTTCCTAAAACTTTTTCCCATGTGTCAATCGAGCTATAAAAACTATTAAGCGACTCATTCAGCATTTCAAAAAAAATACTTTCGCAGGTATCATGTAAAATTGGTGCGACCCACTCCAACACCCTTTGTTGCACTATTGGAGAAATTTTTTCTTTGATACTAGATATATTAATATTACTTTGGTCATTATCATTTTTTTGAATTTCTTTCACCGTCACTCCTTTCAGCATTAGATTTGCTGCTATTTCAATCAAGAGTTCATTTTCATTTGGCACTAAAACGCGCACTTTTGATGAGTTTAATTTCGGTAACTTTTGATAAAGACTAGTGAAAAAACGATAAATTAGTGTATGCACACCGCCCAGATATGCACGATATATTGTAGAAACACCAGAGGTACTTAAAATTTTCCAGGCACTAGTCGGCAACTTAAACGTATATATTGACAACTTAGAGTAATCATTCAATAAAATATCCCATGGTGCATTCATATAATTACCGCCATTGCTATTTTCATTTGAAACTTTCAGGAATAACATCTCTTTATTAGCGTCTTGTTCATTCCAACATGCAGCTTTATAAATTATATGCTGTAAATAAGTTGATGCATGACTCACACATACAGCTTCTTCATGAGTCAAACCAGGTATAGATAACACACTGCTGTATATTTCTTGGGAAAACAATTCTATAGAAGACTGAAATTGTTTAAACTTTTTTTTTCTCCAGCGATCTTCTATATATTCTGTTACTAATGAATCATCGAGAAGGAGTGCGGGTGATGATGTTCTTATTACAGCGTCTTTTGATAGACCATGTTCATATGCCCACTCTAATGCATCCTTACTATCGCAAATTACATTTATATACTTTGAAAAATCTATATTCGTATTCATATTTTCCATAGGGATGGATTTGTATAGCTTTGATCATCAATAGACACATCTGTAAATTTCATAGGGTTAACTTTTACTTGCGTAGCCTCTATAATTTCTCTCAATTGTTCAATTGTATTAACGCCAACCACTATTTTATCTATCTCATTAATTCCCATCACATACCCTAATGCTAATTCTAACTTGCTCAAAGACAACTCTTGTGCCGATTTTGAAAATAACTCTATTTTTTCTTTAATTGGTAAAAAATATGTTGGAATAGAGGTTCTTGGCATTAATAATAAACCCTGAAGGAGGGGGCTTCGTGCATGTATCTCTACATTTTTATTCTTAAGTTTTTCAAGCCACCCATCTACAAAAAGATGTTGATCAAATATATTAATTGGTAGTTGAATTAAATCAATATTAAATTTACCCAAAATAGCCGAAATTTGTTTACCATTGTATGCTGAAACCCCTATTTTTTTAACCATGCCATTTTCTCGAAGTCGTTCCATTTCCCGAAATATTAACTCCCCTCCAGGCTTTAAAAGATCATCACATGAATGTAATAATAATCCATATATATTTTTTTTTCTAAGGTTGAATAATGATTGATTAAATGATTCTTTTAATTGGTTTACATGTGTACTATTAAGACAATTGTCAGAAAAATGAGGGGTCTTTGTCACAAACCTCCAATCATCATTAGTAACAACTTCTCCAAGTATATTTTCTGAGCTCCCATAAGATGTAGCTGTGTCAATCAAACTTATTCCATTCTCATAAGCAAACTGAAGTATTTGAGATACCTCGTATTTAGTAGTCTTTCCATGTGTATTGGAAACGCCATAATTTACCCCAAACTGAACTGCTCCTAGACCTATCTTCATTTATATTTTAATGCATTAAAATCAGACGCAAGACAACCCATCTTCCATATACCTTCTCGACCATTGATTGACTTGACATGGCTTCTCAAAAAACCTTCGATTTGATATCCAGATTTTTCAAAAGCCTTCTTTGACCCGATATTATTTTCATAGCATCCGGCACTGAGTTTAGCTAACTTTAATTGATTAAAGCCAAACTGGCTTATCATAGAAATTACTTCTTTTGCAAACCCCTTTCCCCAACAGTCTTTATCACCTATTATTAAGCCAATGTCAGCGCGTTTGTGATATTTGTTTATAGGTCCAAGTTTAATATTACCAATATGCTTCATGCTTCCCTTAAGAAATATACCAAATAAAAACTCTGATTCTCTATTTCGACAAGCATCAACAAAATCCTTAACTGTATTTTTATCATGGTTCATATATCTTAATTCAAGATATTTATTTACCTCAAAATCATTCAACCAATCTATATATTGTTGAGTAATATCACTGGATATTAGCTCTTTCAATATTAATCTATCTGACTTTAATATAGGACTAGTGGTGCTCATAAAACTCGGAAATTTTTTGCATGACCTTTTTTAGATTATTTTTACCAATTGTTGGGAAAATCGGTAACGAAATTGCTGATTTATAATATTCCTCAGCCCCTAGAAGTCTAATTTTTCTATTAAAAAAAGGTTGCCGATAAATTGGTATGTAATGCAAATTTACATAGATATCATTCTTCCTCAAATACTTATAAAGTCTATCCCTTTCACCTTCTTTATTTTTTACCCTGATCACATAAAGATGATGACTCGATTCACCACTCTCTTTTTGGATAAGTGGAGTAACTGGAATACTTTCAAACTGATCATCATACCAATGTGCAATCTCAGATCGTTTTACTACATATTCATCTAATCTACTTAACTGACTAATTCCCAAAGCTGCCTGAAAATCAGTCATACGATAATTAAACCCAAGAGAAATTTGCTCATAATACCAATCACTAACATTAGAATTAGTCATTTCTTTCGAATCTCGTGTAATTCCATGACTACGCAAGAGTTGCATCTTTTTAGCAACCTCTAAATTATTAGTTAATGCAGCACCGCCTTCACCAGTGGTAATAACTTTAACAGGATGGAAACTGAAAACGGTAATATCCGAATACTGACAACTCCCTACATTTTTATCAAGGTAAGAGGCTCCAATAGCATGTGCTGCATCTTCAATAATTCGGAAATTGTACTTTTTTCCAAGTTTAGAAATTGCTTTCATATCACACGACTGCCCGGCAAGATGAACTGGGATTACGATTTTAGGTAATTTTCCTTGCTGTTTCGCTTGCTCTAATTTGGATTCTAATGCATTCACACTCATGAGTGCGGTATCAGGATGGACATCTACAAAGTCAACCGAAGCTCCGCAATAAAGACCACAATTTGCAGAAGCTACAAATGAAATAGGTGATGTCCATAATATATCTCCAGGCCCTAAATTTAAAGCCAAGCACGCAATATGCAATGCTGAAGTACAACTATTAACTGCTACAGCATTTTCTACACCAGTATATGTACATAGTTTGTGTTCAAATTTTGGAACTACCGATCCTTGTGTTAGAAAATCTGAACGTAATACATCGACAACAGCCTTAATATCTTTTTCAGTAATTTCTTGTCTTCCATAAGGGATCATACTGTCTGAACTCGTGGTTAATTAATCTAAATTGTTATAGTCTTTTATCTCACTAACATCTAGAAAGTGCTTATTTGTACCAGAATTGTACTCAACCCCTTGCGCTACTAGCCTTCCCTTTTCTCCAGTAGAATTTTCAGTAAAATCCGTTTTTCTAGAATAGAAAGTAATACTAGGACTAATTATAAAATAATCATCGAACTCAACTGTTAAATGAGAATCATCAGCAGGACACATGATTTCATGTAACTTTTCACCTGGTCGAATACCAATTGTTTTGATTGGTAAATCTGGCGCCATTGCCTTTGCAAGATCAACAATTCTTACTGAAGGGATTTTAGGCACAAAAATCTCACCGCCATCCATTCTTTCCATGCACTTAAGGACAAAATCGACACCCTGTTGCAGAGTAATCCAAAAACGTGTCATATCTTTATGAGTAATAGGCAAACTATCTGCACCCTCTTTGATAAGTTTTTTAAAAAATGGGACAACCGAACCCCTAGATCCAACTACATTGCCATAACGAACAACAGCAAATTTAGTCCTACCACCGGACATGTTATTTGCTGCAACAAAGAGCTTATCTGATGCAAGTTTGGTGGCACCATATAGATTAATAGGATTGGCAGCCTTGTCCGTTGAAAGTGCCATTACATACTCTACACCATTATCTAGGGCAGCCTGTATTACATTCTCCGCACCATAAATGTTTGTTTTAATACATTCCATAGGATTGTATTCGGCAATAGGGACATGCTTAATTGCAGCTGCATGAATGATAATATCAATACCTCTAGCTGCCTCTTTTAAGCGAGAAGCATCCCGAACATCACCAATAAAAAATCTCATAACATCCTCATGTCCTTGAAATTTCATTGCCATTTCATACTGTTTAAGTTCATCACGAGAATAAATGACAAGACGTTTGAGATCATACTGTTCAAGTAATGTAGATACATAACGATGACCAAAAGATCCAGTACCGCCTGTTATTAAAATTGATTTTCCATTAAACATTAACTTTATTCCTTATTCTTGATGATTGTATGTTGAAAAGCCTTCTTTGTTGCATAGGTCATCCTTCTTTGCATCATTCAAATCACAAGTTACCATTTCCTTAACCAACTCCTGAAAAGAGATTTTTGGCGTCCATCCTAACTTCTCTCTTGCTTTTGTTGAATCACCCAACAAGGTTTCAACCTCAGTCGGACGAAAATAACGTGGATCAACGCGAATGATTATTTTTCCTGTTGCCACATCTGTTCCAGTTTCATCAACTCCACACCCGCCCCACTTTAACTCAATACCTAATTCTTCAGCTGCTAAATTTACAAAATCTCTTACTGAATATTGCACGCCTGTAGAAATTGTAAAATCTTCCGGCTTATCTTGTTGTAGCATAAGCCACTGCATTTCAACATAATCCTTCGCATGACCCCAATCGCGCTTAGCATCCATATTCCCAAGAAAAAGGTTATCTTGCAGTCCAAGTTTAATACGCGCTAGCGCTCTAGTAATCTTTCGTGTTACAAAAGTTTCTCCACGAATAGGGGATTCGTGATTAAACAAAATACCGTTACAAGCATAGATGCCATAAGCTTCCCTATAGTTAATAGTAATCCAGTATGCATATAATTTAGCAACTGCGTATGGACTCCTAGGGTGGAATGGTGTTTTCTCGTTCTGAGGCGTCTCTTGCACCTCACCAAAAAGTTCTGATGTAGAAGCCTGGTAGTATTTAGTTTTCTTCTCTAAGCCTAAGATCCTAATAGCCTCCAAAATTCTCAACGCACCTAAAGCATCCGAATTAGCAGTATATTCTGGCTCTTCAAATGAAACTGCAACATGCGATTGTGCGGCTAAATTATAAATCTCATCTGGCTGAACCTCCTGAACGATTCTAATTAAACTTGATGAATCTGTTAAGTCGCCATGATGAAGAATGAACCTGGGGTTTTTATCATGTGGGTCTTGATAGAGATGATCAATTCTATTAGTATTGAAAAGAGAGGATCGACGTTTAATACCGTGTACCTCATAGCCTTTTTCTAAGAGAAATTCTGCGAGATATGCGCCATCTTGTCCTGTAATGCCAGTAATTAATGCTTTCTTTATATGCATACACATTCCCTTATATAGCTTAATAATTTATTTTGTGATTTTTCAATTGTTACTGACTCGCTTGTGTCTACAATAAAATCAGCATCACTTGGTTTATCGTATGGATTAATTTCAGAATACCCAATAAGATCATTAATTAAACCTTGGTCAGCAGCTTTGTACAAACCTTTGGTATCTCGTTTTTTTAAGCTATCAATATCAGCTTCTACATAAACCAGGTGATAGTATGGCTCTAACAAAGACCTTGTCCTCTTGCGAACCTCATCATATGGACTTATAACAGGAGCAAGTATTAAGTCAAATCCGCCATCTTTTGACTCAAGGCATAGTTTTGCAATTCGAAGGTTATTTACTTCGACATCTTTACGACCAAAACCTAATTTCTCCACATCTCTGTCTCGAATATCATCACCATCTATTATGCGAACACTATAACCCTCTTTTTGATAAGTATCTTTTATATATTCTGCAAGTGTTGACTTTCCTGAGCCGGATATGCCAGTCAACCAAACTATATTAAATTTACGCTTCAAGGTTAATCATCCTGGAAAATAATTTCATTAAATGATGACTCAGTAGTCCATCTATTATATTGTTTGATTATCAGATTGATCATTTCAACAGCACCTACTGGGTAATCTCCAATTGCTGTCTCTGCAGCTAACACGAGTCCACTTGCTCCCATTAATAATGTACTTGCCACATCATTAGCTTCTGCCCTAGTAGGGGAGGCAGACTTAATCATAGATTCTAGTAAATTTGTTGCAACATATACAGGTGTATCCTTTGATCTGGCATAAGAAATAATTCTGCGTTGAATGAATGGTATTTTTTCGATTGAAACCTCACGTGACAAGTCACCCCTATCTATCAAAATTTGATCAACAACTGGTAATATTTCTCC
>Ga0209046_1000780_pt1 | contig 14717 bp, 11 predicted proteins | sample SaaInlV_200m_DNA_5_FD_184669 | JGI IMG/M metagenome (GOLD analysis project Ga0209046, IMG submission 184669) | Marine microbial communities from expanding oxygen minimum zones in the Saanich Inlet - Saanich Inlet SI073_LV_150m_DNA (SPAdes) (version 2) | ecosystem: Environmental > Aquatic >... | reverse complement strand
AGCCTCTTTTAAAAGTGAAATATTTTTAAAGATATATCCAATACTTGATATTATTAAAAGTACAAAAGAAAGTGGTATCATAAATTTAATAATCCATCTATGAGTAAGTCCACCTGGATCTTCACTAATTTCTGCATATTCATACGCATCATATACAAATTCGTAACTTCCATATACAATTAAAAAGGCAAAGGGAATAAGCATAAATATTGTGCCAAATATATTTATAAAAGCTTTTTTTCTAGTAGTTAAACTATCATAAATAAAATCAACCCTTACATGGGATTCATCATTTAATGCATATGCAATACCAAGTAGAAACATCATAGAAAATAGATGCCATTCCATCTCTTGCATAGCAATACTTCCTGTATTAAAAAAGTATCTCAAAACTACATCAATAAATACATTTAACATCACAAGTAGCATCAATACTGCTGTAATATTTCCTAAATATTTTTGTAGTTTTGCAAACAACTATTGTACCTCGTGTACAGTCTTAATATAACCATACTCTTCGATCTCTGACCATGATCTAGCTTTGTTCATAAACTTTTTTTGATTTTCATAAATCTCTTTGAAAAGCTTATTTTTAGAAGCATATTCTTCCATAACCTCATCTGTAGCTTTTTTAAATGCTTTTACAACTGGAGTAGGAAATGATTTTACTTTGATATTAGGATAATCTGTTTTCATTTTATCCCAAGCTTGGGCTGATTGTGCAAAATTTTCATGGTACATATCAGCAGATGCAGCTTTCATTGCTACTATTAACATAGCTTTATATTCATCTGGAAGCTTTTTAAATGCTCTTTTATTTACTATAAACTGCATCTCTGCACCTGGTTCATGCCATCCTGTATAATAATATGGAGAAACTTTATGGAATCCCATTTTTATATCCATACCTGGGCCTACCCATTCTAATGCATCAATAGTTCCACGATCTAATGAAGTGTATAGTTCACCTGCTGGTATATTTGTCACATTTACGCCAAGCTTAGCCATAACTTCCCCTGCAAGTCCAGGGATTCTCATCTTAAGACCTTTTAAATCTTCTACAGTATTGATCTCTTTTCTAAACCATCCACCCATTTGTGAACCAGTATTTCCACCAGGGAAAGAAAGAACTTTAAATCTATCATATACTTTATTCATATACTTCATTCCATCACCATGATAAAACCAAGCATATTGTTCTTTTGTAGTCATACCAAATGGAACAGTAGTAAACCAGATAGTATTAATATCTTTACCTTTCCAGAAATAAGAACTACTATGGCCTATTTGATATTGTTTGTTTTTTACCATATCAAGAATACCTAGAGCTGCTTTATGCTTCTCTTTTCCATGAACTTGGATAATAAACTTTCCACCAGACATCTCTTTAACCATCTTGGCAATTTGCACAGGAGGACTAGCTAATGGTGTTAATGTTGTAGGCCAACTCATTGCTAACTTCCATTTGACTTTTTTCGCTGCACTTAACTGTGTACTAAATACTACTAATGCTAGTAATAAAACTGATAATTTTGAAATATTTTTTATTTTATAATACATTTTGAGGACTTGTCCTTTCATCTATAATTTTTGTAACAACCAAATCACTTGTAACATTAAGTGATGTTCTTGCCATATCAAGAATTCTATCAACTGCAACAATTACCGCAAGATATTCTACAGGTAGACCTAACTGATTTAATATAACAACCATCATAACTAATGATGCACTTGGTAACGCTGCAACTCCAACACTTAAAGCTACTACAGTGATACCTAATAAAAGCTGATCACCAAATGTCATAACTACACCTGATAAATTTGCTATATAAAGTACAGCAATAGTTAAATATGCAGCCGTTCCATCCATAGAAACTGTAGCTCCTAAAGGTAATACAAAACCTGCACTTCTAGCACTAACACCACCTTCTTCTTGTGATACTTTTATACTTACTGGTAATGTTGCAGCACTAGAAGCTGTTGAAAATGCCATTAATGAAACTTCTTTTACTTTTCCCAAATATTCATATGGATTTATTCTTCCAAAAACTTTAAGTACTATTGGTAAAGATACCATACCATGAATTGCTAATACTCCTAATACAAGTAATACATACTCCCATAAGTTTAAAATAGTATCAATCCCTTGCTTTGCTACAATATAAGATATTAAAGAAAACACACCAATAGGTGTAAGTTTGATTACCCAATTTGCCATTACAAGCATTGCATTACTAATGGCTGTAAAAAAACTTAGTAATAATGATTTTTCTTCATCTGGTAAATATAAAGATGTAATTGAAAGTAATACTGAAAATATAATAATTTGCATCATTGCACCACTTGCAAGTGAATTAAATATATTTGTAGGGATAAAGCTAAGAATCATACTAGAAAATGTCACATCTTGGACTGTCTTTGCTTTTTCGAATACAAGCCCAGCTGAACTTGTAGCTTCACCTATATTAATAATATTCATAACAGCTATTGCAAGAAGTACTGATAAAGCTGTAGTAAGCAGATATAGTCCAAGAGTCTTTAGTCCTATGTTTTTAAGACGCTCAAGTGAACCTAAACCAGCAATAGCTATGAAAATAGATGCAAATACCAAAGGTACAACTATCATCTTTAAAAGTGACACGAAAACATTTCCAATGACCTGCTGTTCTAGTGCTAATGATGGTATAAACATACCAAACAATATACCTAAGAGAATACCAATAATCACTTGACCATTTAATGATTTAACAAACATCTACAACCTTACTATTTAATGGCGTAGTATATTAAATTTTTGGTTATGTATTGATTATAGATCTTGTAACTTTATTTCGTATTCTTCAGTAATTTCATCTAATTTAGTTTGGGCTATTTCTAATAGCTCAAACTTATCATCTACCTCTTTTTCATGTTTTGTTACAATTCCTGAAAGTTCAATTAATCTACTATTATCTCCATTTCCAGATACTACAATAAGTTCTTTATGTTCATCTTCAAGCAACTCTTCAATCTCCATGATTTTTGTTTCTAATTTTTCTATCTCTTTTTTAAGAGGTGATGTAAGTTTAGATCTTTCTTGAATGAGTGCTGTTCTTAATCTTTTTTGTTCTTTTTTATCAACTTTAGGAGCTGCTTTTGTTTTTTGTTCAAACTCTTCTTCCTCCCAACCAATCTTTTCTAAAAAGTCATCATAGTTACCATCAAAATATTTTGCTCCATCTTTAGCAAATATAATTAGTCTATCACATACTGCTCGAAGTAGTTTTTCACTATGTGTTACAATGATACATGAACCTTTAAACTTTTTAATAGCAATAGTAAGTGCATCTATTGATTGCATATCGAGGTGGTTTGTAGGCTCATCTAAAAATAATAAATTTACATCTTTTGCTAATATCTGACCAAGCATTACTCTACTTTTTTCACCACCAGAAAGGAGTGATATTTTCTTCTTAGCATTATCATCACTAAACATCATAGAACCACATATACTTCTTACAGTTGATTGGGCTAATTTATAATTTCCTACATATATCTCATCCATTACAGTATTGTTTGGATTTAGATGTGCAATATTTGTCTGACCAAAATGCCCAAACTCTACAGTACCATGAAAATTAACATCTCCATTAAGTTGTTTTAATTCCCCTGCAATTGTATTAAGTAATGTAGATTTACCTTTACCATTTTTTCCTATAATTCCTAAAGTCTCACCTTTTTGTAAAGTAAAAGCAATATCTTTAAACAATATATTATCTTGTGTATATCCAAAGCTTAAACCTTTTACATCTACTAGTACTTTTGCAGGTGTGTCTTTAAAATTAAAATTAAATTCTAATGATGAATCACTTACAAGTGAACTCATATCTTCCATTTTTTCTAATTGTTTTACTTTTGATTGTGCAAGTGCTGCTGTTGAAGCTCTTGTCTTATTTTTTGCAATAAATTCTTCTAGTTCTTTTCGTTTTTTATCTTGAGCTAGTTTTTGTTTTTCATACAGTTCATCATTTGATTGTAATTGATCATAAAATTTATGTGTATTTCCAGGTATGATACTAAGTGATTTTCTTACAATCCCCATAGTATGAGTAGATATACTATCCATAAAATCTCTATCATGCGTGATAAGTATCACTTCCCCATCAAATGACTTTAGAAATGCTCGTAGCCATCTTAAAGATACAATATCAAGGTAGTTTGTAGGCTCATCCAAAAGTAATAGATTTGGTTCAGTTAAAAGTAATTTGGCAAGGTTTATTCGTATTTGATAACCACCTGAAAATGACAATGGATCTTTTTCTAAATCATCTTGAACAAAACCTAGTCCAAATAATATTTTTTCTACTTTATAGATACTAAATTTATCATCTTCTGCAAGTGCTAAAGCTGTTTCATCTACTAAAGTTTTTTCACTAAATTCTAAGTGCTGTTTCAATGCACCAATTTTATAGTTTTTTGGAATTAAGACTTCACCATCATCAGCAAACTCTTCACCTAGGATTAGCTTAAATAGTGTAGATTTTCCACTACCATTTCGCCCTACTAAGCCAACTCTATTACCTGAATTTAGTCTAAAATCTAAATTTGTAAATAATTCTTGCTTTCCAAAACTTTTTGATATATTTGTAAGTTGTATCATATGTATATACTCTTTATTGTTGATAATTTATTATGTGTGTCATTTTATATAAATAGGTGTTAAAACAAGATATACTCCCATATGATTAAAAAATATTATTATAGTTATGATGAATTTAGAACTGATACTCAAAAGTTAAAAGACCAATGTCAAGAATTTAATCCTGAAGTAATCTTAGCAATAGCTCGTGGTGGTCTTACTTTAGGACAATTACTAAGTGAAGCTATGGATATACGAAATTTATTTACATTAAATTCTATACATTATAATGGTACTGAAAAATTAGATACATTTGAAATATTTAATATACCTGACTTATCAAATTTCACAAAAATACTTATTGTTGATGATATTATTGATAGTGGTGAAAGTATGGTTGAAATTTTAAAAGTATTAAATTTAAAATACCCAAGTTGTGAATTTAAAGTAGCTACACTATTTACAAAACAAACTGCTTTAATGCAACCTAACTACAGTATAAAAGAAGCTACTCAATGGATAGAATTCTTTTGGGAAATAGACATAAAATAAAGGATAAATATTGAATCAAATAATATTTAATGATGAAAAAATAACACCATCAAAAGTGATCGGTATAACACCAGATACAAAAACTATATATAATAAGCCAAACTCTACTGTTACAACAATACTTAATATACTATCTGAAGATAATAGACTTAAAAGTAGAATTTGTTTTTTAATAAAAGATGAAAAAATTGCTGGGGTAGGACTTGGTCTTGATCTTAAAAATGCAGGTATTTCATGGGAAAGTTCAAAAGAGTTTGAGAATAGTTCTGTGTTTAGTGATTTTGTATCATTTGATGGTGATGTTAGTAAATTAAGACATGAACTATTGATCAATGATGAATTACAACAAGAATCTAATTATGATCTAATGGTGTACAAACCAGAACAAATGATAGAAGATATTAAGGCTGTTATGCCATTAGAAGATGGAGATATAATTATGTCTAGCACACCAAAAGATGTATCTGCCTATGAGGAGTGTGATCTATTTACTAGTACAGTATATTGTGGCGATGAGATTTTAGTAGAAGCTTGTTGGGAAGCAATATAAACTAACTTATTAAACTATAAAAAAAGGTCAGGATTTCTCCTGACCTTTTTTCATTATTTTAAATCTTTAACGACTAAAAACTATCCCATTCATAGTCATTGGAATCAGCTGTTTTTGCTACTACTGCTGGTTTACTAGCTGTAGATACTGATTGCTTTTTATTCATATTTACTTTAGTTTGTGCTACTTGAACATTAGATGTATTAGTTTCAGAAGATATATCTATATTATCCTTACCATTAAATTCTTTTTCATCTGCACTTGAAACTACTCTTTTTGCAATTGTATCTGTATCTACCGCAATTGAATTTGTTTCACTAGCCATTCTTGAGTTCTCTTGTGTAGCTTGATCCAATTGAGCCACAGCATCATTTATTTGATTCATACCAGATAGTTGTTCATTTGCTGCTGCTGCTACATCATTAATTAATTGAGATGTTTGTTCAATATTTGAATCTAGTTCTTCATATCCTGATATCATTTGAGATGATATTGTTTTACCTTCATTAGCTTTTGCTGTTGCATCTGCAACTAGTGCTTTAATTTCATTAGCTGCTTCAGCAGATCTTGCTGCTAGGTTTCTAACTTCTCCTGCAACTACTGCAAATCCTTTTCCTGCTTCACCTGCTGTTGCAGCTTCAACTGCAGCATTAAGTGAAAGAATATTTGTTTGGAATACTATTTGATCAATTACTGTAATTGCATCAGCAATTGCTTGAGTTGATGTATTTATTTCTTCCATTGCATTTGCTGTTTGGTTTGCAAGTCCTTTACCTGTAGTTGCACTTTGTTTTGTATCTTCTGCTAGCGTTGTCATTGTATTTGCTTTTTCTGATGACTGTTTAATAATAGATGTAATTTCTTCTATTGATGCTGCTGTCTCTTCTAGTGATGCTGCTTGTTGGTTTGCTGATGTATTTAGTATCTCTACATTTTCTATTAGTCTATCAGAATAGTTATCAAGAATTAACCCATTCTTTTTATTATCTATTAACATATCTGTAGTTGCATTACCAAGACTATTTACACCATTTGCTAGTTTTAATAGATGTTCTTTAATCCCTTTAGTATCTACCTTTTCTAAGTAATTATATTTTGAATACTGTTCTAATACATCTAATGTTTTATCAATATTAGTTTCAAGATTACTACCCATTTTATTTAGAACTGTTTTCAATTCTTCTAATGCTGGATTATTAGTACTTAATGTGATTCTTTGTGCCAAATCACCTTGTTCAAACTCACCTAATACTTCTATTGTATTATCAATAAGTGTTCTATCTTCTTCAATTCCAGCTTTAGTCTTAGTAATATTCTCATTTACAACTTTTGCCATTACACCTATTTCATCATCTGATGTTTTTAAAAGTGTTACATCTGATTGTTCTCTATTTAAGTATTTAAAGAATCCTAAAAGTCCATCTTGGAATGAAAGAATTGGTTTAATTACACTTGAATTAATGATAAATAGTGCAATTAAAATAATAACTACAAGTAAAACTATTGTAGCAATAACAATAGTATTTCTAATCTCATTAGGCACTATTAATACTTCTGCTTCATCAATTGCTGACAAAATAGCCCAATTAAAATCTTGACCTACTTTTATTGGAGCAAATGATGATAATACTGGATTACCATTATAATCAGTTACAATTTTAGTATCTGTATTACCTGATAATGCACTTCTACTTGCTTCAACATCTACACTACCTTTAGATGGATTTGCAAATGATGCTCTTAATGTATGGTTTGTAGGATCTAAGAAAGAATCAGATCGCATTAATTTATCTTGTCCTACAAGATAATCTTCTTGAGAGTCTCCATAACCTTTTCTAAAGTTCATAATATTATTTATAGCTTTATCAGAAACTTGGAATACTAATACTGCTTCTACAGTTCCAAAAATAGATATAGGTGTTCCTAAGAACATAGCAGGTGCTCCTGCACTTGGTGCATATGGTTTCATATCTATAAATACAGGTCTATTTAATTCTAATGCTTTTTTATATGCTTGGCCTAATCCACTATTTTTTAAATCACCAGTAATTAAATTAGCACCATAATCAGATTCTTTTGCTGCAGAATAAAGAACATGCCCATGTTTTGCATTAATAATAAAGACATCATAATAGCCATAATCTTTCATATATCCTTGATAAAATCCATCATAAGCTTTAATTGTGTTTTGAACAAATTCACTATTTATAGGAAGCTGTCCTTTTATATCAAACTTTACTTCTTCATAAACATCTTCCATAGAATTGACAAGATCTCTAGCAATTCCACTTCTAGCCAAGACTTTTATATCACCAATTCTTTCATTAAAGAAATTTTCTATCTGTTTAGATTTACTATCCCTTACTGCTGTTAGAGTATTATAGTTTTTTTCCATTAATGCACTTTTTGCATTTGAAATTGATATAGTAGCAAGTACCCCTGCTAATATTACTAAAGATACTATTACTAGTGTAAGTATCTTTGCTTTTATTGTTAGATTATTTAACATATTTTCTCTCCTTAAAGTAACTTTTATTAACTTTTATTATGTAATAAATTGTTAAGTAATTGTCATATTTTTTTGTAGGTGAGAGGAAGAAAAAAGAGTGGATTTATAATAGTGGCAAGGTATGCCACTATTAATTATAAGTTATTAATATAGACCAAATTGTCCATTTTCCATTTTATACATAACTCTAAAGTTATCATCTTTATCATAGAATACCGTAAAGTCTTCTTTTGATTCTTTTAAAGTATCTAATGCTTCTTGAATATCAATTGGCTTATAAGAATCTAATCTCATAGGTACAATCTCATCTTCCATCTTTTCCATTTCATGAGCAATTGCATCTTGAATTTCTGATTGGAATACTTCGCTTAATTTTGTAGCATCATGTGAATGAACTTTATCTTTATGTCTTCTTAAAATTTTAGCCATTCTATCTGCTGCGATATCAATTGCTGCATGTAATTCTTGATGTTTTTGTTTAACTACTACTGTATCTTGATGTGCAATATTCATTACAAACTCAAATGTAATTTGAGGTTTACCATGTTTGTCATCTGCTGATATTATTGAATGTACCGAAATAACATCTAAATTATATTTATCAAATCCGTCAATTGTACTGTTGATATAATCTTTAATTTCATCTGTTAAATGAACGTGTCGTCCTACGATATCTCTATTCATAATAAATCCTTTATTTGTGGTCAAATTTCAAAGTTAACTTTAATAACCACTAGAATTATTGTACCCCTACAAAGCTAAAAGAATTATAAAATTTCCCTATTACCTTTAGCATTTGGGGCAGATAGTATACCCATTGTTTCTAATTGTTCTATAATGGTTGCAGATCTATTATAACCGATTCTTAATTTTCTTTGTAAGTAAGAAATTGAAGTCTTTTGATCTGTTAATACAACAGACTTTGCATCTTCAAACATAGGATCTAAATCACCAACTTCTTGATTATTTGATGTGGATACCATACCTGTCTTTTCTTTTAAAATAGAATCATCATATTGTGGATCTCTTTGAGATTTTAAAAAGTCAACAACTTTTTCTATCTCTACTTCATCTGACCATGGAGCATGAATTCTAACTAAATTAGAACTACCTGGAGGTGTAAATAATAGATCTCCACGACCTAGTAATGATTCAGCACCCATAGCATCTAAAATAATTTTACTATCAATTTTTTGTCCAACTTTATAACTTACACGACTTGGAAGGTTTGCTTTAATAAGACCAGTCACTACATCTACAGATGGTCTTTGAGTTGCTACTATTAAATGAATTCCACTTGCTCTTGCCATTTGAGCAAGTCTTGCAATACTTAGCTCTACATCTTTACCGCTTGTCATCATAAGATCAGCTAATTCATCTATAATAATTACAATATATGGAAATGGATCATAATCATTTTTCTTTGCTTTTTCATTATAATTTTCAATATTTTTTGTCTTTGTATTAGCCATAAGCTTATATCTTCGTTCCATCTCTCCTACCATATTAGCAAGTGCATTAATTGCTGCATTTGGTTTTGTAATAACTGGAGTTAGTAAATGTGGGATATCATTGTACATTGAAAATTCAAGCATCTTTGGATCAATCATAATTAGCTTTAGATTATCTGGAGAATTTTTATATAAAAGTGAAAGTATCATTGCATTAATACCAACACTCTTACCACTACCTGTAGTTCCTGCTATTAAGAGGTGTGGAAGTTTTTTAAGATCTGTTACAAAAGCATTTCCTACAATATCTTTTCCTAAAATCATTGTCAAAGGAGATGCAGAATTTTCAAATAATTCACTCTCTAATAAATCTCTTAAATAAATAGTATCTACATCATCATTTGGTACTTCAATACCAACTACATCTTTACCAGGAATTGGTGCTTGTATTCTTATTGTTTGTGCTTTTAATGCCATTGCTAAATCATCTTGAAGATTTAAAATCTTTGATACTTTTACATTTGGAGCTGGCTTAAATTCAAAAGTAGTTACAATTGGTCCTGAGTATGTTCTAACAACATCACCATCAATTTTAAACATAGCTAACTTTTCAAGTAAATCAGCTACTTTTCTATCTATTGCAGCTTCATTTATTTTATTTTTTACTAGCTTTGGAGCTTTTTGAAAAAATGATGTTTTTGGTAATTTAAAATTATCTGGATTTTCACACTTTCCAACTTCAATATCATCAAGAAGTTTTTTATTCTCTTCTAATTCACTTACTATTACTGTATGCTCTTCCACAACTGGTATATCTATTATAGTAGTGTCCTCTATATCTTCTACAGGAACTGTAACTTCTATAGTATCTTCAGTTTGTTGTTCAATGATAATCTCTGCTACATCACCATCATCTTTTAAAACTGCCACATTATTACTTGTATTAGTTGATTTTGGTATAGATTTAATTTTTGAGGTTGATTTACTTTTAAATTTTGGCTTAGTTTTTTTATTAAGTTTAGATAATAGTTTAGTGATACTATTTGACACAATTTCTTCTACATCTTTAAACAAAACTAAAAATGATACAACAAATCCAATAATAACAAATAGCCAAAGACCAGCTGATCCAATAAATGGTGATAGAGAATTAACAATAATATTACCAATTTTTCCTGACATACTTCCCGTTAATATTAATGATTGAGCTATTAAAGTAGTAAAAAATAAAAATATACTTGTTGTAGATTTTTCAATAAATTCTTCAATATATGAAAAATTATATAAATATAATGGATATAGTAAAATAGCTAAAAATATATATGCAATATATCCTAAGTATTCAAATGAATATTTAGATACTAATACACCAACTGTACCTACAATTTCTTGATCTGGTACAAAATTTGCAAATGTAAAGAAAATAATTATGAATGAAATTATTAATGAAGATATTTTCGTAGCTATGTAATACCCTTTATATTATGATTTTAGAAGTCTTTGAATTTTACCTTGAAGCTTCATCCAAGTTCTATGCTCAACTAATGGAAATCCTGCCCATTGTTTTTTAGGTTCTGTAATTGATTTACTAACTACACCACGAGCAGAAATTGTTGTAAATGCTGCAATTTCTAGATGACCTGTTGTTCCTGTTTGACCAGCCATTACAACATATTCATTTAAAATTGTAGAACCTGATAGTCCTGTTTGTGTTACTAAAATAGACCCATGACCTATTCTACAATTATGTGCAATATGAACTAAATTATCAATTCTTACCATGTCTTCAATAGTAGTACTTGCAAATGCTGCTCTATCTATTGTACAGTTTGAACCAATTTCTACATTATTACCAATAGTCACATTACCATTTTGATAAATTTTTATATGTTGACCATCTTTAGTAGTAGCAAATCCAAATCCATCAGAACCAATCACAGTTCCAGCATGAATAGTTACATCATTTCCAACTATACAGTCTCTATAAATTATAACATTTGGATAAACAATACAGTTCTCACCTATTGTTACATTATCTCCAATAAATGCTCCACTCATAACTGTAGAGTTATCTCCAATTATACTATTAAATCCAATATTAACATTATCCATAATAGTACAATTTTTACCAATAATTGGCTCATTTCCTTGTATTTCTACAACATTTGGAGCGAATAATTTTGAAGCATAAGCTAGTGACAAGTAAGGTTCATCACATACTAAAGCGACTGTATTTTCAGGTACATATTGTTCAAAATCTTTATGAACTAATACTGCACCTGCATTTGTATTTTGAAGTTGTTCTAAATATTTTTTATTATCTAAAAAACTTAATTGATTAGATGTTGCATCTTTTAGCGTATCAATAGATTCAATATCTAAATCTATTGATAATTCAATGTTTAATTCATTTGCAATATCTAATAATTTCATAAATACCTATCTTTCCATTGCTACAACACCACTTCGAACAATTTCGATTGGATTGTATTTTTCAATAACTTTAATAAAGTTAGCAATTCTTTTTGGTTCATCAGTTGCAGAAACTACAATAGCATTTTCTGTTACATTTTGTATAGCGCCATTATAAGCACGTGCTAATACATCTACATCAGCTAAGTTTTCACCAAGTGGTATTTTAATTAGAACTGTATCTTTTTCAATTACATTTTTATGTTCTGTTACTTTCAATACTGGAATTAATTTATTTAATTGTTTTACAATTTGATCAATTACTCTAGCACTACCAACTGTTATAATTGTAATTCTTGAATATTCACTATTTGGAATAGGAGCTACGGTTAAAGAATCGATATTATATCCTCTTGCTGAAAACAGATCAACGATTCTAGATAATACTGATTCTTTATTTATAACGATTACAGATAATACTTCTCTTTTTTCTTCACTATTATAAAAGTCTTTAAAGTTATTCATTATTTATCTCCTTCTAATAAAAGCATTTCATTTAGAGCATGACCATTTGGTACCATTGGAATAACCTCTTCTCTTCTATCTACAATTACTTCAATAATTGCTGGTTTATTAGAAGCAACTGCATCTTTTAAAGCTTGATCAAATTCTTCTTTTGTATTAACCTTAAATCCAACTCCACCCATAGATTCACAAAGCATTTTGAAATCAGCTTGAGTTTCAAGTATTGTTTCAGATAATCTATCTTCATAGAATCTAGTTTGCCATTGTCTTACCATACCAAGATAGTTGTTATTTAAAATAATATTAATAATTGGTAATCCGTATTGAGTACAAGTAATAATCTCTTGGATATTCATCATAACCGAACCATCACCTGTAAAGTTAATAGAAACTTTTTCAGGATTTGCTCTTTTTACACCCATTGCATACGGAAGTCCAACACCCATAGTACCAAGACCACCACTAGTCATGAATTGTCTAGGGTAGTTAAATGGATAAAATTGTGCTGCCCACATTTGGTGCTGTCCAACATCTGTAGAAATCAAAGCATCATCACCTAGTAACTCACCAGTTCTTTGAATTGCCCATTGAGGTTTTAATCTTCCACCCTCTTCATTTTCAATAAATCTTAAAGGTTCTTCTTTTTGGTAAGTATCTAATGTATTTACCCAATCAGAATAATCATTAAAATCAAACTCTCTAGCATGCTCTAAAATTTGCTTCATAACAATACCTAAATCTCCAACAATTGGATAATTTGGTTTTACAATTTTAGCAATAGATGCAGGATCAATATCTACATGAACTACATGAGCTTTTTTTGCAAATACATCAAGTCTACCTGTAACTCTATCGTCAAATCTAGCACCTAAACATATGATCATATCAGTTTCGCTCATTGCCATATTTGCTGCATATTCACCATGCATACCAAGCATACCAAAAAGTAATTCATCATCACTTCTCATAATACCTCTAGCCATTAGTGTCTCAACTACTGGTATTTTTGTAAGATGTGCAAACTCTCTAATATCTTCATAACAATTAGATAATACAGCCCCACCACCTACATAAAGTAATGGTCTCTTAGCTTTTGAGATATGATCTAATGCATTTTTAATTTGTCTTAAATTCCCTTTTGTTGTAGGTTTATAAGTAGGTAAATCAAATTCTTTAGTGTAATCAAAATCAGCCATTTCTGCTGTAACATCTTTTGGGATATCAATATGCACAGGACCTGGTCTTCCAGTTCTTGCTATATGAAATGCTATTTTTAAAACTCTAGTTAAATCTTTTACATCATTTACTAAAAAGTTATGCTTAGTACAAGATCTTGAGATACCAACAGCATCAATTTCTTGAAATGCATCTGTACCAATAACTGCAGTAGGAACCTGCCCTGAAATAACAACCATAGGAATTGAATCTGTATATGCAGTTGCTAACCCTGTAACAGCATTTGTAAATCCAGGACCACTAGTTACAATAGCCACACCTACTTCACCAGTACTTCTAGCGTGTGCATCAGCTGCATGTACTGCAGCTTGTTCGTGCTTTGTTAAAATATGTTGAAAGTTATTTTGCTTATAGATTTCATCGTAAACATTCATAATAGCTCCACCCGGGTAACCATATACTACATTTACATTTTCCTTTGCAATGGCCTCTGTTACCATTTGCGATCCAGTCATCATCATGTTAATATTCCTAATATTATAATTTAAGTTATACTACTTAAATGAATATTAAAATGTGGTTAATTAAATAGACTAGTGTTCAAAACAAGAATTAATTGCAATCCCTTCACGAAGCCCATCATCAAAGACTACTGAAGAATTTTTTTCTAATATATCGAAGATTGTTTGATATATATTTACACCAGTTACAATATAATCTTGTCGTCCAGTTCCTACTAAATTTTCAAGATATTGAGGTGTGTTATTTTTAAATATGTTAAGACAATTTTCTAAATCATCTAAAGTGACTTTTGTACCATTTATTTGATGTTTGTCATAAGTACTATAATTCATACCAAGCTTAAGTGCTGCTATTGTTGTAGGTGTTCCTGCTGTAGAAATAAAATCAAATTCATCTATATTA
>Ga0209046_1000761_pt1 | contig 14945 bp, 14 predicted proteins | sample SaaInlV_200m_DNA_5_FD_184669 | JGI IMG/M metagenome (GOLD analysis project Ga0209046, IMG submission 184669) | Marine microbial communities from expanding oxygen minimum zones in the Saanich Inlet - Saanich Inlet SI073_LV_150m_DNA (SPAdes) (version 2) | ecosystem: Environmental > Aquatic >... | reverse complement strand
CAATTGTTCGCGTTGATTCTCGTTATTTCCGACCTACTGAAGTTGAGACTTTATTGGGTGATTCGACAAAAGCTAGAGAGAAGCTGGGGTGGACTCCAAAAATCTCTTTTGAAGAGTTGGTTAAGGAAATGGTAACTTGTGATTTAAATGATGCAAAGAAGGATGACCTATGCAACAAAGAAGGCTTTTCAACATACAATTATCAAGAATAAAAAAAAGGAATAAAGTTAATGTTTAATGGAAAATCAATTTTAATAACAGGCGGCACCGGGTCTTTCGGTCATCGCTATGTGCCTACATTGCTTCAACAGTACAATCTCAAACGCCTTGTTATTTATTCTCGTGATGAACTTAAACAGTATGAAATGGCAATGAAATTTCAAGGGCATGAGAATGTTATGAGATTTTTTATTGGTGATGTTCGGGATGCTTCTCGCTTAAGAGAAGCGACTAGAGGCATTGATATTATCATTCATGCAGCCGCAATTAAGCACGTCCCTATTGCTGAATACAATCCTATGGAATGTATTAAAACAAACATCCATGGTGCGGAGAATGTAATACGGGCTGCCTTAGATAATAATGTAGAGCATGTAATGGCACTTTCGACAGACAAGGCTGCCAACCCTATTAATCTATATGGTGCCACCAAGCTTGCATCAGACAAGCTCTTTGTTGCAGCGAATAACATGTCCGGTGGTAGGACTAAATTTGCTGTTGTTCGTTATGGAAATGTAGTTGGATCTAGAGGTTCGGTTGTCCCATTTTTTAAAAATCTTATCAAAGAGGGTGCGGATAGTTTGCCTATTACTCATAAAGATATGACACGTTTTTGGATTACTCTACAACAGGGTGTCGATTTTGTACTTAAGTGTATGGAAAGAATGGATGGTGGCGAGATTTTTGTACCTAAAATCCCTTCAGTAAGAATTGTTGATCTTGCAAAGGCAATGGCACCAGATTTACCAATTAAGACAATTGGTATTCGACCAGGTGAAAAGCTACATGAAATCATGTGCCCTGCAGATGATTCTCATTTAACACTAGAGTTTGATGATTATTTTATAATTAGTCCAAGTATTATTTTCTATTCTAGAAAAATGGATTTTACTAAAAATGCTATTGGAGAAAAGGGAAGACTAGTAGCGCAAGGGTTTGAATACAATTCTGGTACAAATAAACATTTTCTAGATGTTAGTGAGATAAATGACTATAACAATTTAGATTAATTAACCACGAGTTCAGACAGTATGATTCCTTATGGAAAGCAGAATATTTCAGAAGATGATATCAATGCGGTAGTTAAAGTCTTGCGTTCAGATTTCCTAACTCAAGGTCCTGTTGTTCCTAAATTCGAAGAAGAATTATGTAATTACACTGGTGCAAAACATGCAGTTGCAGTTAACAGTTGTACTTCAGCATTGCATATTGCCTGCTTATCTCTTGGGCTCGAGCCTGGAGGTATTTTATGGACTTCTCCCATCACTTTTGTTGCTTCTGCTAACTGTGCACTTTATTGCGGTGCTTCTGTTGATCTTGTAGATATTGATTTTGATACTGCATTAATGAGTATTTCACATTTAAAAAGTAAACTCGAGAGGGCTAAAAAAGATGGGAAATTACCAAAAATTGTTGTACCAGTGCATTTTTCAGGGCAGTCTTGTGATATGCAAGAGATACACTCTTTAAGTAAAGAATATGGTTTTTACATTGTTGAAGATGCTGCTCATGCTATAGGTGGTTCTTATAAAGATGAAAAAATAGGCTGTTGTAAGTATTCTGATATTACAGTTTTTAGTTTTCATCCTGTAAAAATTATAACCACTGGTGAAGGTGGTGCGGCATTGACTAATAATAGTAAATTGGCAAAAAATATGGAACTGTTACGTAGTCATGGAATTACCCGTGATATCCATCAAATGAATGAGAAGAGCAGTAATCCTTGGTACTATGAGCAAATCACCCTTGGGTATAATTATCGAATGACCGATATACAAGCTGCTTTAGGAGTTAGTCAGCTAAATATAATTGATGAATATATATCAAAAAGGGCTGAAATCGCTAATTATTATGATAAAGTTTTTAGAAATACTAAGGTTTTCCCGTTAATAGTTAAAACTGATAGGAGTTCCAGTAATCACCTTTATGTTATCAGGGTAAGCAAGAAAATAAGAAACATCTTGTTTGACAAACTAATAGAGACTGGAATTGGTGTTAATTTACATTATATCCCCCTCTATAAGCAACCTTATTTTGAATTAAATGGTACTTTTAGTGAGGCAGAAAAGTATTATTCAAGTGCAATATCTATACCAATATTTCCACTATTACCTGTTAATAAGGTTAGATATATTGCAAATACAATATTAAGTTTATTGGAGACGGATAATGAGTGTTATGAGTAGGAAAATATATGGAGATGAAATTATTAAGATCCTTAAGGATTATGATTTTACAACTACTGAAGTTGCTGATGCACTTAACAAAACAGGAGTAATTCCACTTTGCTACCCAATTAATCATAATCATAATCAGGTTGAGTATGGTTATACGAGAACAATGTTTGCCTCAAATAGCTCGAATTGGGAAGTACATGAGGATGTGTTTAAGATTAACAAAAATGAAATCCCAATTATATTTACTGAGAATTGCCATGATAGAGCTATTATTGGCGAGTTGGTGGTCAGGTATATGGTTGAAAAGAAAGGTGCAAATGCTGTTGTAATACATGGTTTGGTTAGAGATATTAAGTCATTAATTGATAATAAATTGCCAGTTTGGTGTATGGGGGTTACCCCAATTGGTTGTGTTAATACGGTTTCAGTACCATTCACATCCGAAAAGAAAGAAGAATTGGAGAGCAAATACAGTGGTGGTATAGCTATATGTGATAGTGCCGGTGTGATTGTAATACAGAAGAAAAAATTTAACCAAAAAATGATTGATGATTTGCTGTTAATTAAAGATCAGGAGAAGATTTGGTTTTATTGTATGGATGAGTTAGATTGGGATACAAAAAAAATAGTTTGCGATAGAGCATATTTAAGTGAAAACATTTCGGTGCCCGAAGAGTTGGAATTATCGCTTAAAAGATTACGGGAACAAAGTATTAAATGGTAATAGAGAGGATTAAAGATGTAATTGGACAAGTGCTCGATATTGACTTCAAAGAGCATGGGGATCAAATTGATATTTTTAATTGTGAAGAGTGGGATAGCATGAATCATATGCGACTTATTTTGGAAATAGAGCGTGTTTTTTCTATTAGTCTTTCAGATGACGAGGTGCTGGATATGACATCATTTAAGGGCATATGTAAAATAATTAAAGGCCATTTAAACAATGACTAATAGCGTATCAATTCTGGGTTATTTTATTCGTCCACTTACAGTAAGTGATGTTACAGATGATTATTTAAAATGGTTCGATGATGATGAGGTTCTTAGATTTTTAGAGATCAACAAAACAAAAAACGACGTATCTTCATTAAAAGATCTTATTAATTATGTTAAGAGATTTGAAGTTAGTAATGATTATTTATTTGGTATTTTCGACAATAGTAAACATATAGGAAATATTACGATAAACCATATTGATAATGACCGTGGTACATTTGATATGGGTTACTTAATAGGTAACAAAGATTACTGGGGTAAGCGTGCAGGAGAAGCTGGTTTAGTTTTTGGATTAAGATTTGCTTTTGAAGATTTAGGCTTAAGAAAAATATTCGGGGGAATTTATTCAAAAAATTTAACAGCGCGATTTCTTTCAAAAAAAATAGGGTTTGTTGAAGAGGCAAGGTTAAAGGAAAAAGGTTATGTAGATGGTGAATTAGATGATGTAATTATTTACACAATGACAAGAAAGCAATGGAAACATCTTTATAGTGGTAAATATGACTTTAAATTCTAATATACAAAAGTTGATTTATGAGTGTGGACAATTAAAAAAATCTGAAAAGGTTGTTGTGGTTTGCGATTCTATTACGAGAGGTATTGCAAACGAGATAGTGGAGTATATTAACAGAAGTGATTCGCATTGTGTCTTGCTGGAAGAGAGTATTGAAATTCATGGGCATGAGCCTACAGACAAAGTTGCCGATGCCATGCTGGGGGCAGATTTAATATTTGGAATGACATCTTTTTCTATGGCTCATACTATTGCCCGAAAATCGGCAACAGATAAAGGCGCAAGATATTTGAGTTTGCCCGACTATACTACCGAAGTAATAAATTCAGAAGCATTTCAAGCTGATTTTTTCAAAATAAACAAGTTATGCGAAAAGGTTTGCAAATTATTGAGTAATAAAAAAATAATAACTGTTGAAACTGATTCTGGCACATGTATTACAATGAATATTAATGGCCGTCAATGGAATAATGCATCTGGATTGTTATTGAGCGCAGGATCGCTTGGTAGTCCTCCAGATAGTGAAATTAATATTGCACCTGTCGAGTTTGATAGTCAGGGAGTTATAGTTGTAGATGGCAGCATTCCCATTCCTGAAATTGGGTTACTTAAAAGTCCAGAGGTCTTAATTGTGCAGAATGGCCTTGTTAATGTAGAGAAAAGTGATTTTTCGAATTTGTTAAATCGAATATTCGGCCAAAATTCAAAGAACAGGGTTGTTGGTGAATTTGGGATTGGCTTTAATCCTTATGCCAAACTATGTGGCAGAATGTTAGAGGATGAAGGTTCATTGGGAACATGTCATTTTGGCGTTGGTTCAAATTCTACAATTGGGGGTAAAAATTCTGCGGATAGTCATATTGATTTTGTAATAAAGGATCCAATAATAAGTGCAGATAATAGAATTGTTTTTAAGAATGGAAATTGGCTGTTTTGACAATGCATTTGGAATCTTTTTTTAATAATAATAATAATAATAATAATTTTGTTTATTGTGTTGATACAGCGCGTAAATTGAATTATGGTGAGTTTCTTAATTTGTCTCGTAAGACTGCTAGCCTACTTGCAGACTTGGGTGTATCATCAGATGATAGAGTCTTTTTTTCCACTACCAACTCTATTGAATTGTATTTAGCATGGTTGGCAACAATAATATTAGGTGCTGAAATTGTTTTAATAGATCCAAATTATAGTGATGATTTAACTGAAAGTATTTTTAACAAATTAAATCCAATTCTTTTTGTTAGTGAACAGAAAGAATTTTCTTTGTGCAAAGTGTTAAGACCATCCGAATTGTGTAAGTTGATTAATCTTTATAAACCTTATGTTGGTTTTTCAATGAAAAATCCTAATGTAATAAGCTTTACTAGTGGCACTGAATCTCTACCTAAAGGTGTAGTGAGAGATGTGGGTAGTTATATTGATAATGCAATAAAATTTTCTAGTGAAGTTTGTATTGATAGTCCTAATAAAAATATTTTAAGCACTTTCCCAGGGTATTACTTGGGCGGTTTTTATAATTTATTTCTCATTCCAATTGTAAATGGATGGAAGATTACGATTATTCCTGATTTTTCCCCTGCTTTAATGGCTAGGTTCTGGAGTATCGTCAAAGAAAATAGCGTTGATATATTATGGTTAGTTCCATCAATTATTAATTTATTAAATATTTTTGAATCGAGAAAGAGAGAAAAAAAACACCAAGATTTTTCGTCACTAGTCAAGATTGTCCTTTGTGGAACAGCGCCATTGTTACATAGTTCTCGGGAGCAGTTTAAAGAAAATTTTGGTCTTGAAATCTTAGAAAATTATGCCCTTAGTGAAACTTTATTTATATCTTCTCAGCATTATGGAGATAAAAATCATTCGGTTGGAAAGTTGATGCCTTATGTTGAAATTAATAGTGCGCAGGGAATAGAGGTAAAGACTCCATATTTATTAAACAAATACCTAATTCTTGATGGCGAAGATAAGGTTTTTGATAGTAGTGAATTTTTTAATACTGGTGATATTGGTGAAGTTATTTGTAAAAATCTAATGATTACCGGGAGAAAGAAAGATGTTATTATAAAGGGCGGTATAAATATTTCTCCTAAATATATAGAGGAACAATTGGATAATATTGATATTGATGAAATCGCAGTTATAGGTGCCCCCGATGAGATTAGTGGGGAGAAAATCATATGTTACTATGTATCAAGTATAAAATTAGATAGCAAGTTAAGAACGCTTTCAAAATCCAAACTCAGCAGTATTTTTCGACCTGATAAATTTATTAAAATTGATAAGATGCCAAAAACAAGTTCGGGCAAAACTATTAAGAAACAGTTGCGTGATCTATATAAATGAATACCACGTCACATATTGGAGTCATCATCATTTATCCAGTCTTTAGTTGTGCAATCACCATTGTAATTTTCGAATGAAAATTGCTTTAGGAAGTGTTCAATTTGGCATCCCTTATGGAGTTTCAAATAATGAGGGGAAAACATCCAAGAAGCAGGCGCTAAGTATTTTGAATTTTGCCCAAAAAAAAGGCATTAGAACGATAGATACGGCCCCTTCTTATGGAGATTCTGAGAGAGTATTGGGAAAGCTGTTTGAGGGCGAAGAATGGGATATAACTACTAAAACACTTCCTTTTAATAGTAAAAGTATTAATGAAGAGCAGATTGAGCAATTAAGAAGTGTTTTTCGGGAATCATTAGTAAGCCTTCACAAGAAAAGTATTTATGGATTGCTTGTACACTCTTGCAATGATCTGCTTAAACCTGGAGGAGAGAAAATATTTCGGGAAATGGAACGACTTCGAGAAATTGGCATGGTTAAAAAAATAGGGGTTTCGGTGTACAATAGTAAACAAATTGCGGCCATTTTGGGTAAATTTAATATTGATTTAATTCAACTTCCAATTAACATACTTGATCAAAGACTTGTTAGTGGAGGTCAGCTCACCAGATTGAAAAATCATGGTGTAGAAATTCATGCAAGAAGTGTTTTTCTTCAAGGTTTGCTTTTAATGTCGCCTAATAATATACCCTCTTGGTTTGATCCTGTTAGAGGGGTGTTAGAATCATTCCATAAAGAAGCAAAAAAACGAAATATGAGTGTTCTACAATTAGCCCTTAGTTTTGTACAGAGTATAGATGAGATTGATAAAGTTATTGTCGGTGTTAATACATTGAGACAACTGCAAGAGGTTGTAAGTGCAGCATCAATACGGGTTAATACGACGGAATTGTCTTATATATCAATTGACGACCCAGCTTTTATTAATCCAGTAAATTGGAAAATATGAGTTTGCTACATATAGAAAATACTAAACTCGTTGATCTATCTGAGCATAATACTGTATTTTGTGACAGTCTCCAAGCGTTAGAGTGGGCCTATAAGAATGGCCTACCTAAGTCGGCAACCATAAAAGCTAGCTCCCCAGCACTATTGTGGGGTAAAGAATCAAATATACAAAATATTGAAGAAAGGTGGACAATTAATAAAATCGAGGAATTTCAAAGTACAATTAAAAAACTGACTGAGGATATATTTAATATCGCATTAAAAGTTAAAGGGGTTGATCGGGAATTAGCACTTACTGTTTCACAATCTGTATATCAATTTCAAAAGGTAATTTATAAATCTGCTTGTTTAGAAGAGGTGGATTTTAATAATCCTAGCTTATTTATTTATGTAGATGGAAAAACAGGCCCATCCGGAAATATAATGAATTCACCATGGGATCAACTCCTTTCGCATAATCCATTATTCTCGAAGATAACTTATGATATTAAAGATGATAAATGGAATATGTTGACTACAAAAGGTGTTTCTTTTTGGAGACGGTTTAAAGTTGCAGGTTATGAAACTATAATCTACAGGCTTATAATAAAATTAATGAATAAACTTCCAAATTGGCTGTTTAAAAAAGAAATTTTAATGCCTAATGAGAATGAACTAAATATAGAGATAGCAACTTCGTTAGCTTTACACGGGGTTAAAGTTTCAAAAATTGAACTAGATTTTTCATCTGACCCAAAAGACATGGCATTAGATAAAAATACTACAGCACTTTATAATGCAGTTGAGCTAATAATGCGTAATAGGATAGAGGCATGGGTAGTTCCATCTGCTGTAAATGTGACTATGGGATTGTTTAAGTCACACCTAGAGAAACAATTTAAACAATTTAAACTACTAGTCAATGGATGGGAGAAAGTTATAGGCAAGAGTAGTATGATAAGGAGGTCTGTACTAGTTAATTCGCCAGGAAATATTAAAGGTCATGCCCTTTCATATATTTGCCGGAAAAACAATATACCGTTAATATCTAGTCAACATGGTGTGACAGTAGAGATAAGCAAATCACATAGTATGCTTCATATTGGGTTTGACAACAGTGTAGCGGATACTATGTTTTCTTATAACTCTAAGATTGTAGAGATTGAGAAAAATACATATTTTGATTACTCTAAACATTATATTGTCGGCATGCCTTTACGTTTGATTAGGATGAAACATAAGAAACCAATAAATAAATCAATCCCTCAGATTGTTTACATATCGACTAATTTGTATCATATGGGTATCGGCATATCACAAAAAACAGATTATGGAAGGGCGCTAGATGAGAGTAGAATTATCACTAATGTCTTAAGTAAACTACCTCACAAGGTGCGTTATAAGACTTATCCGGAGGATAATCGTAGATATGCTGATATTGATCCAGTATTAAGTATTGTAAATTCGGCTAACAATATAGAGTTATTTTGTAAAAAGATAGATATGAGGTATCTTGTATCTGAACATAGGATATTTATTACTACTTGCGCCACAAGTACATTAAGTTGGCCTGTTATGTCTGGTAAGCCAGTAGTGTTTATTAACCAAAAGAACAATAGCTCTTTAACTAATGAAGCGCATGCTAGCTTATCAAAAGGATTATTTGTTTTTGATGATGATAAAAATAATTTTCATGAAAACTTAAGAAGCTTTTTGTCACAACCTATAAATGATATAGAAAAATTGTGGAAAGAGAAGGAAGCTGCACGTAGAAAAATGATAAGGAAATATTTTACTGAATATAGTAGTGGGGCAGGTAGAAGGGCAGCGAAAATTATTCTTAGAGAGTGTATATAAAAAAGGCTTACGCAGTGTCACCCTGTAAATAATTTCGTTCAAACTCTTATATTTTATAATTCCTAATAAAGGAGTAAAAAAACATGATATTAGCAATATTACAAGCGAGAGTATCCTCATCACGCTTACCCGGTAAGGTTTTAAAGCCTATTTTAGGTAAGGCAATGCTATTGCACCAGATTGAAAGAGTACAATACTCAAAAATGATTGACGAATTGGTTGTAGCAACCTCGACAAATATTTCTGATGATGCGATTGAAAAAATGTGTCAGGATAATAATATAAAAGTATTTAGAGGTGATTTAAGTAATGTACTTGATAGATTCTGTCAATGTGCAAGACAATACAACCCTAAACATGTAGTTCGCTTAACAGGAGACTGTCCGCTGGCAGATTGGAAGGCGATTGACCAAACAATCCAGTACCATATAAAGGGAAAATATGACTATGTCAATAATCGGTCAAAACCTGCTTTTCCAGATGGATTAGACGTTGAGGTTATTGCTTATTCAGCTTTAAAAAGTGCTTGTGATAATGCAGTTTTACCGTCAGAAAAAGAACATGTTACTTTGTATGTTAGACATCGAAAAGATAAGTTTAAATTAGGCTATTTTCATAGTACCAAAGATTTGTCGCATATGCGTTGGACTGTGGATGAGCCAGAAGATTTTATTTTGGTAGAAAAAATATATAAAAATTTATATAAAAATAATCCAAAATTTTTAATGAAAGATGTTTTAGAATTGTTGAATAACCAGCCAGAATTGTTAAAAATCAACAGTCATATTGGAGCAAGCGAGGGGATGAAAAAATCGCTTAAGGAAGATGAGGAGTTTATAAAAAATGAATTATAAAAAATCAGAACAATTATTAGATAGGGCTTTAAAGTCAATTCCACTCGGCTCACAAACCTTTAGCAAGAGTTTAACGCAATATCCCAGAGGTGTGTCACCATTTTTTATTGAAAAAGGCAAGGGTGCAAAAGTATGGGATGTCGATGGAAATAAATATATTGATTTTGTTAATTCTCTTGCAGCAGTAACTTTGGGTTATTGCGATAAAAATGTTGATGAGGCAGTACAGAAGCAAATGCAAAATGGTGTTACTTTTTCTTTACCGCATTGTTTGGAAATGGAAGTGGCTGAAAAGCTAATTGATATTATCCCTTGTGCTGAGAAGGTTAGATTCGCCAAAAATGGCACTGATGCAACAAGTGCATCTATTCGTATCGCACGAGCCTATACAGGTAAAGATCACATTGCAGTTTGTGGCTATCATGGCTGGCAAGATTGGTATATAGGCTCGACAACGAGAGATTTGGGCGTTCCTAAGGCTGTAAAAGAGCTTACACATAAGTTTGAATACAATAACATAGAATCCCTAGAAAAAATATTCCAAGAGCGAGAATTAGCCTGTGTCATTATGGAGCCAATGAATGCTGAATATCCACAAGATAATTTTTTAGAAAAAATAAAAACTTTGGCGCATAAAAATGACGCGCTGTTGATTTTTGATGAAACCATTACAGGTTTTCGCTATTCTTTAGGCGGAGCGCAAGCATTGTTTAATGTGATTCCAGATTTGGCTACTTTTGGCAAAGGCATGGCAAATGGTTATCCACTCTCTGCCGTTGTTGGTAGTAATGAAATTATGCAAAAAGTTGAGGATATTTTTTTCTCAGGCACTTTTGGCGGGGAAACGCTTTCGTTGGCAGCGGCGAATGCGGTGATTGATAAATATAAAAAAGACAATGTACCGAAGTACCTTAATGATTTAGGCAATTATTTATTGAAAAAATTAAATCAATTAATTATCAAGGAAGGGTTGAATGATGTTTTTAGAACTTCTGGACACCCTGCCTGGAGCTTTTTACAGGTAAACATGAAGCCATTTACGCCTCGGAAAATCCGAGGTGAAAAATAACGAATTTGAGTTTAGGAGTAGTAAAAAATGAATTTAGATAATTTAACTATTATATGCCCAACTTACAATAGGCCGCATATGTTAGGAAGAGTTTTAAAGTATTATGCAAATAATAGTTTTTCTTGTAAGATTATTGTAGCTGACTCTAGTGAAAGTGGGGCTAAAGAAATTTTATTGGAATTTATAGATCAGTATGTATCTATTTTAGATATAGAGTACTTTCACATGCCAGAATCGACTGATTTTGGGTTGAAATTATACACTGCATCAAATAAGGTTTCTACAAAGTATACGATTATTATGCCAGATGATGATCTTGTTATTAAGTCTGGTCTATTAAGAGTTATGAATGAATTGGATAATGATCCTTTAGCAGTTTCTGCTTATGGAAACAGACTGTCTATAGCAGCAATCAGCAAGCCTAGTAGTGGTGTAGAGTGGATAAAATCACTTCCTCACTACTCTATAACAATAGACCAGAGTAATCCTGTTGATCGTATTAGGAGGCTTCCAGTTCCGAGTTGGCCGATGTTCTTGTATTCTATTTATAGGGCTGAAATATTAAGTAAATCACTGAATATTATTCGTGATATGAATTATACTCAATACACTGAATTCTTTTTTTATTCCGCCATATTGTCATTTGGTAAATGGATCAAGATAGATTGCCTTTTTTCTATTTGTAATGCAGATAGTGAATATTACACATTAAGGGACAGAGAAAGTTTTCCATTTTATTGGGGTGTATCTGGGTCTATTTTTGCACAAATATCACGCCCATTTTGGTCCTCACATGTTTTAGAGTTAAGTAATCGACTTGGAAGTATGATGCCAAATAAGGAAGATAATAAAAGCATATTAATTCGTGGTTTATATTTTTCTATTAATAATAAATTTCTAGAAAATAGTGGGATGAATGAGGTTTTATTTGATGACAATCAGGTAATCGCTAAGAAAATTGAAAGAATTATAACCAGTCTTAATAAGTTGTTTCAAACTCTTCTTTTTCCTGATAGAGCAAACGGAATAAATTACTGGATACGTATGGTTAAAGTTCTTTTTTATGAGATTATTACGGGCAGATTTATAAGGTTAATCAAATATGACTTTACAGTTGACGGTTTTAAAAACCTGTTGTTAAATATTAAACGCACAGGTACATTAGACTATGAGTTTCATGAATTAATTAATAAATCATCAAAATATCATAGTGACTTTAAACCTGCTTATGCAGCATGGATTGAAGAGCCGTGCCCTACTAAGTACGAGAAGAAACATTAGGTTTTGGGGTAGTAAATATTGCAACTTCCTGTGGTAAGAAAATAGCAAAGTTTATTACAACTGGCTATTTACTTACAAGTAAAATTGCACTTGTTATGCGAATTCAAGTAGGATTAATGCCAATAATACTTGTTATGTAAATTTAAGTATTATTGGGAGCTGTACATTTATAATACGCATTTACATATGAATAAAACAGGATTACAATGCTTACTAATTCATCAATACTCATAACAGGCGGTACAGGGTCATTTGGCCGTGCGTTTGTGAAAATGACTTTAGAGAAGTACAACCCTAAAAAAATTATTATTTATTCTCGTGATGAGATGAAGCAATGGGAAATGGCTAAATTGTATCAGCACGATTCAAGAGTAAGGTTTTTCATTGGAGATGTTAGAGATAAGGATAGACTTTATCGTGCATTAGACAGTATTGATTACGTGGTACACGCTGCTGCCACTAAGATTGTGCCAACCGCAGAATATAATCCATTTGAGTGTATTAAAACCAACATAAACGGCGCAATGAATTTAATTGATGCTTGTATTGATCACAATATTAAAAATGTTGTTGCACTATCAACTGATAAGGCTAGTAAGCCAGTTAGCCTATATGGTGCTACAAAATTAGCATCTGATAAGATGTTTGTAGCAAGCAATGCATATTCAGGCGAACATAAAACTAAGTTTTCAGTTGTGCGCTATGGTAATGTTATGGGTTCTAGAGGTTCGGTAATACCATTTTTTATAAAAGAAAAAAAGCAAGGCGTATTGCCAATTACGGATAAACGCATGACTCGCTTTATGATTACCTTGGAAGAGGGGGTTAGACTTGTATGGAAGGCATTTGATGATATGTGCGGAGGTGAGATTTATATTAAAAAAATTCCATCTATGAAAGTTACAGATTTAGCAACAGCGATAGATAAAGATGCCAAACATGAAGTTGTTGGTATTAGACCAGGTGAAAAACTGCACGAGGAGATGATTGGCGCGGATGATTCTACTTACACTTATGAATACGATGATTGCTATAAAATATTACCTGCTATCAATAATTGGTCATCTTCTAAAGTTATGATTAAAGATGGAATACCAGTAGAAAATGGTTTTAGCTATACAAGCGATAATAATAAAGAGTGGATGGAGATAGAGACTCTACAACAGTGGATTAAAAGCAATAAAAATAAAATTGGAAAAATCTAGAATTATCCCTTATGGTCGACAAGATATTACTGAAGACGATATAGAGTCTGTTGTTGAGGTTTTACGCTCAGACTTTCTAACTCAAGGGCCAGCTGTTCCTGCGTTTGAACAAAAATTGTGTGACTATACTGGAGCAAAACATGCTGTTGCAGTTAACAGTTGTACTTCAGCTCTCCATATAGCGTGCCTTGCACTAGACTTAGGGTCTAGCGATATACTGTGGACGTCACCCATCACTTTTGTTGCCTCTGCTAACTGCGCCTTGTATTGTGGAGCATCTATCGATTTTGTTGATATTGAACCTGACACTGCGTTAATGAGTGTTGAAAAGTTAAAAGAAAAGTTAGAATATGCAGAAAAAGCAGGCAAGCTTCCTAAAATAGTAATACCGGTTCACTTTGCAGGGCAGCCCTGCGATATGAAAGAAATACACGCTTTAAGTCAACAGTATGGTTTTAAAATAATTGAAGATGCAGCACATGCAATTGGAGCAAAATATCAAAGTCAGACAGTTGGAAATTGTCGATATTCCGATATTACCGTATTTAGTTTTCATCCAGTTAAGATAATCACCACTGGAGAAGGTGGTGCAGCAATGACTAATAGTTTACTACTGGCTGAGAGGATGGAGTTATTACGCAGTCATGGCATAACCCGTGACCCAGTTAAGATGCAGAATAAGCCAGATGGCACTTGGTATTATGAACAAATCTACCTTGGATTTAACTATAGAATGACAGATATTCAGGCATCACTCGGAAATAGTCAATTGAAACGCCTTGATCAGTACGTAGCATATAGGAATAAAATTGCAGAATTGTATAATGAACAATTTAAAAATACAACTATTAAATCATTGGTGAAGAAATCGGGAAGAGCTTCAGCATGCCATCTTTATGTTATTAGAGTAGCTGACAATAAGGTTAGAAAAGCTTTATTTAGTAAGTTGTTAGATATTGGAGTTAAGGCTAATGTGCATTATATTCCTATTATTAAGCAGCCATACTATCAAAATATGGGTTATAAGATTGAACAATTTCCTGTAACCAATGCATATTATCAGAGCACATTGTCTATCCCACTATATTACGGGTTAAGTAATGTGGATCAAGAATTAGTAATTTCTTCAATCAAGAAATTACTGAACAAATAGATGGTTATAAATACTGAACGGTTCCAATTGAGAACCTTAACGGTAAAAGATGCTACAGATAAGTATTTGTCATGGTTTAATGAATCGTTAAAGTTTAGTAAATATATTTCTTTCGCTCAAAAAAAAGCAAGTATTGGTGATTTAATACAATATATAGAAGAGAGAAAAAACAGAGAAGATATTTTATTTTTGGCTATTTTTACAGATGATTTTCAGCATATTGGCAATATAAAATATGAGCCAATTAATTTTGAGAATAAGTCAGCTACAATGGGAATTTTAATTGGAGAAAAGGAGTGGAGAGGAAAAGATGTTGCGTCTGAGGTGATTAAACGTAGTAG
>Ga0209046_1000733_pt1 | contig 15510 bp, 15 predicted proteins | sample SaaInlV_200m_DNA_5_FD_184669 | JGI IMG/M metagenome (GOLD analysis project Ga0209046, IMG submission 184669) | Marine microbial communities from expanding oxygen minimum zones in the Saanich Inlet - Saanich Inlet SI073_LV_150m_DNA (SPAdes) (version 2) | ecosystem: Environmental > Aquatic >... | reverse complement strand
ATTTATTCGAAAGTCTATTTAAGCGCGAGTCTGGCATGAAGGACAGTGGACAGATTTTGCCTGGCCATGGTGGCGTACTAGACCGCATTGATTCACTGACAGCAGCAGCACCGTTTTTTCTACTAGGCTTGAACCTGTTATGAAAAATATCACGATTCTTGGCGCCACTGGCTCTATTGGTCAAAGCACACTAGCGGTTATTGACCTACATCCTGAAGAATTTAATGTCTTTGCTTTGAGCGCTAACACCAATTGGCAAGCTATGGCCAAACTGTGTGCCAAATACAAACCCAAATACGTTGTAATGACCGATGAGTCTGCGTCTAAAAAATTAAACGCCACAACCAACCCTACAATTTACTCTGACACCAAGATTTTGTCTGGTGCTAAATCACTTGACGCTATTGCCTCTAGTGAGCTGGTTGACTATGTCATGGCTGCCATTGTTGGTGCGGCTGGCATGTCTTCAGCGCTTGCAGCTGCCAAAGCTGGAAAACGCATTATGCTGGCCAATAAAGAATCGCTAGTTTTAGCGGGTGACATCTTCATGGATGCAGTAAAAAATTTTGGTGCAGAGCTTATTCCTGTTGACTCAGAACACTCTGCTATTTTTCAATGCCTACAAGGTGGTCGTTCGGGGCTGAGTAAAATTCAGTTAACCGCCAGTGGTGGGCCGTTTTTACATACGCCATTAAACGAATTACAATCAATAACACCTGATGAGGCTTGTGCTCATCCAAATTGGAGTATGGGTCGCAAGATCTCAGTTGACTCAGCCACAATGATGAACAAAGGCCTAGAGGTTATTGAAGCGCATTATTTGTTTGGCTTAAAACCTGAACAAATTGATGTAGTGATGCACCCTCAAAGCATTGTTCACTCTTCGGTGTATTACAATGACGGCTCTACCTTGTCGCAACTAGGCAACCCTGATATGCGTAGCGTTATTTCCTATGCAATGGCCTATCCTGATCGCATTAGCTCTGGTGTTGCGCCGTTAGACTTGGCCAGCAATCCACCTTTAGAGTTTTACAAACCAGACCTTGAAAAATTTGCCTGCCTAAGACTGGCTTTTGAGGCGCTCAAACAGGGTGGAAACGCCATGGGTACAATTAACGCTGCCAATGAAGTTGCTGTTGAGGCATTCTTGAATCAAGCTATTGGTTTTTTAGACATCCCTCATGTTATTGAGCAGACGCTAACTCAAGTCCAGCATGCTGTTTTAAATAGCCTTGATGACATCATTGCTAATGACCAAGAAGCACGAAATCTGGCTTCTAAAATTGTTGGAAAATATGCTTAAGCGCGCTTTATTTTTAGCATTTTCTTTACTGTTAATCAGCCCATCAAGTGTGTTGGCGTATGGCGCCAATACGTCTGACCACACTACGATAACCATTACAAGATCACTTAATTTTGATGCAAAAAAAGCCAATATCAGCCCAAAGATTGTTAAAACTTTGATACGTGTATTTTCATGGAAAATTGATTTCAACAAAGATTTACACAAAGGCGATCGATTTATTATTGTTGGCAAACAGGGTGCTAACCCCAGTGCGCTGATTTACATAGGCGCAACAAAACGTGTGGCTGTTTTTTCTTATATTGATAAACGTGGGCGCCTCGGATACTACGATATTAACGGAAAATCACTATACCCAAGCTTTTTAAAAGCGCCTTTAAAGTATGAGCGCATTAGCTCCAAGTTTCAAAGAAAGCGCTTTCACCCTATCTTAAAAACTTGGAAACCACATAGAGCGGTTGATTATGCTGCAAAAAGAGGGGCGCCGGTTTATTCTGTTGCCAGTGGCGTTATCCAGCACCGAAAAAGAATGGGCGCCTTAGGCAATGTTGTCTACATCAAGCATGGCAGTAATTATGTAACCGTATATGGTCACTTGTCTAAATTTGCTCGTGGACTTAAGCCTTCGTCTAAGGTTAGGAAGGGTCAGGTAATTGGCTATGTAGGTTCAACTGGGCGCTCGACTGGGCCTCACCTACACTACGAATTACGCTATAAAGGTATTCGAAGAAACCCACTAACTCACCCACTGCCCAAACAAAAACAAGTTGCTCATTCTGATTTTTGGCACTTTAAAAATAGAGCCAACAAAATCTTACGTAGCTTATAAATTATTGATTAGCTAGCCAGTCTTTCCAGTATCTAACATTAAGACTTCTCCAGTGTCCGCTGTCGATATATTGAGCTTGGTACTCAGACGCGCCTTTAACCTTATTTAAAACTGCAAACGTAATCAACTCGCCAATACGCTGTTCGTCCTTAGTGCCTGGCACCAAAGCTTCGTTTCTAATTACAGCAGCAATAAAGGCAGCATCTGCATTGCCATGCACTTCAAAAGATTCTTCTAACAAATTTAAAGCTAAGAAGTCATTTTTAACAAAGCCACCCTTGCCATCTAGCAGGTATAGCGCATAGTCATACAATGCAGGGTCGTGGCTTTGTCTTACTAGCTTAATGAGCATTTCGTTAGCGACACGGGGCTGTGGCTGATAACCCATCAGCGTATTACCATGGCGCATTTGTTTAGAGGTCTCGTATATTGCGTCAAAATCATTTAGATCAAACGCGCCCTTCATTAGTAGAGACTGCCCCCGCATCACTACATCGCGCGAACCAATTTCGTTGCCCACTTGGATTAATCGCAATGCGCCGTCAGTCAAGGGTGAAGCCGTTGAAAATTGGGCGATTAGCAGGGCAGTAATTAGAAAAATTTTTATCATCATACTATGGTGTGTATTTTACCATAGACATGCATTAACGCATCCGACATTCGTATTTTCGATGTTAGGATTAAGGTTAAAATAACGATAAAATTATTAACGAAAAACACCCTTGCAAACACTGTTCGAGACCTCGCTTAGTCTGCCTTTAATTCAAAAAGGAAAAGTTCGAGATATTTATGATATTGATGACAATCGTATGTTGATTGTCACCACGGACCGTCTTAGTGCGTTTGATGTTGTTTTTGATACGCCAATCAGCCAAAAAGGGGTGGTACTCACCAAGGTGGCTAACTTTTGGTTTGACAAAACCAAGCACATTATTCCCAACCACTTAACTCATGAACCACTAAGCAATGTACTAAGTGTAGCCGAGGTTCAGCAAGTTGAGGGTCGCGCTATTATTGTAAAAAAACTCAAGCCATTAGCGGTAGAGGCAATTGTTCGTGGCTACATTATTGGCTCTGGCTGGAAAGACTACCAAAACACAGGCAGTGTGTGTGGCACTGCGCTGCCCGACAATCTACAACTGGCAGAAAAGTTACCAGAGGTGCTTTACACACCCTCTAGTAAAGCGGCTGTTGGCGAACACGATGAGAACATTGATTTTGCTGCAACCATAGATATATTGGGAAAAAATATGGCTCAGCAAGTTAAACAAGCCAGTTTATCACTCTACCAATTCGCTGCTGATTATGCATTGTCGCGCGGCATTATTATTGCCGACACCAAATTTGAATTTGGTCTTGATGAAAATAACCAGCTTACCTTGATGGACGAGGTGCTCACGCCAGACTCTTCAAGATTCTGGTCGAAAGCAGACTATCAAGTAGGTAGTAGCCCAAAAAGCTTTGATAAACAAATTGTGCGTGACTATTTAGAAACGCTAGACTGGAACAAGGCACCACCTGCGCCCACACTACCCGAATACATCATTCAAAAAACGGCCGATAAATACCTAGAAGTACAAACCCTACTAACCCAAACCTAATCCTATGCAGCTAAGTGGGCTCATTAGCAAAATGCACACCAGTCTTAGTGTGGGCACAGCACAATACCAACTACCCATTGGCGACAAGTTGCTCAATATAAACGACTTGATTGGTGAAACCATACAATTAGAATTTAATGGTCAAATCAACTGCGCAAATTGCGGAAAGGTAACCAACAAAAGTTACTCTCAAGGTTACTGCTACCCTTGTTGTCAAAAACTAGCCAGTTGTGATTTGTGCATTATGAAGCCAGAAAACTGTCACCACCACCTAGGCACTTGTCGTGAACCGGCATGGGGTTTGGATAACTGCTTTACCCCACACGTAATTTATTTGGCCAACTCATCGGGTGTTAAAGTTGGTATTACGCGAAAATCCAATATTCCTGGTCGGTGGATTGATCAAGGCGCTATCAGCGCTCTACCGATACTAGAAGTCGACACCCGCCTTAAATCTGGGCAAATAGAGGTTGCACTAAAAGATTTTGTAAACGACAAAACTAATTGGCGAAAAATGCTTAAAAATGAAGTTGAAGAAATTGACTTGCTTCAAGTGCGTGAGGAGCTACTACCAAAGGTTCAATTACTAGCTGACGAACTAGGTGCTAAAACACTCAATAACGAGACTTTAGAAATTAATTACCCTGTGGTAGAATACCCAAGCAAAATTAGCTCACTCAATTTTGATAAAACACCGATCATTTCGGGGTTGTTAAAAGGCATTAAAGGGCAATATTTAATTTTGGATGTAGGTGTGCTAAATATTAGAAAATTTGGCTCTTACAATATAACATTAACTTATTAGGAAAACACAATGGCAGAACTTATTATTGAAGAATTAGCATTAGGTGAAGGCACTGCCTGTAAAGCAGGCGACCATGTCTCTATGCACTACACTGGCTGGCTAACCAATGGCAAAAAATTTGATTCTAGCGTTGACAGAAACGCTCCATTTGATTTTCAACTGGGTGTTGGCCAGGTCATCCCTGGTTGGGATCAGGGTGTCGATGGCATGCAGATAGGCGGCAAGCGCAAGCTCACTATCCCATCAAAATTAGCTTATGGTGAAATGGGTGCAGGCAACGTTATCCCACCAAGTGCAACTTTAGTATTTGACGTAGAATTATTAGCAATTAAATAAATGAACGAAGATTTTCCTCGAATTAAACGCCTCCCCGCTTATGTTTTTGCCGTTACTAACGAGCTAAAAGCAAAGGCGCGTGCGCGTGGTGAAGATATTATTGACTTTGGCATGGGTAACCCTGACCAGCCAACGCCAGACCACATTGTAGAGAAACTGGTAGAGGCGGCACGCCGTAAAGACACACACCGTTATTCAACTTCTCGTGGCATTCCACGCCTTAGACGCGCGATTACCAGTTGGTACAAAAATCGTTTTGATGTTGATTTAGATCCAGAAACTGAAGCCATCGTTACCATTGGATCAAAAGAAGGTTTAGCCAACTTGGCGCAGGCTGTTGTTGGCAATGGCGACACTGTATTGGTACCCAATCCCGCCTATCCAATCCACCCTTACGGGTTTGTGATTGCTGGTGCGGATATTCAACATGTGCCTTGTGGCCCAGAAGATGATTTTTTTGCAGAGCTTGAGCGCTCAATTAAAAACACCTTTCCCAAACCTAAAATGTTGGTACTTAATTATCCATCTAACCCCACCACTGAATGTGTCGAATTAGAGTTTTTTGAGCGTGTTATCAAAATCGCCAAAGAGCATGAAATTTGGGTGATTCAAGATTTAGCCTATGCTGATATTGTTTTTGATGGCTATGTAGCGCCCAGCATTTTGCAAGTTGAGGGCGCAAAAGACATTGCGGTTGAATTCTTCTCTTTGTCAAAAAGTTACAATATGCCGGGTTGGCGTGTGGGCTTTATGGTTGGTAACCCACTGCTTGTCTCCGCCCTGGCAAAAATTAAATCCTATCTTGATTATGGTATGTTTACCCCAATCCAGGTAGCCGCCATTGAAGCACTGGAGGGTGACCAAAGCTGTGTTAAAGAGATTTCAGACATGTATCAAGATCGTCGCGATGTCTTATGTGAAGGGCTGCAAGCCATTGGCTGGGATGTCACCCCGCCTAAAGCCACCATGTTTGTTTGGGCTAAAATTCCTGAATTTTATCAAGAAATGGGCTCATTAGAATTCACCAAGAAGCTGCTAAAAATAGCAAAAGTAGGTGTTTCACCCGGTGTTGGTTTTGGTGATTATGGTGATAAATATGTACGCTTTGGCTTAATTGAAAACGAACACCGCACTCGTCAAGCGGTGCGCGGTATTCGAGAAATGTTTAAACAAGATGGGTTGCTGTGAGGTTGTCAGCCGAACAATTCAAGCAATCAAAAAATAAGCGGTTAACGCTGTTAGGCATGTCGGGTGTTGGCAAAACACACTTATCAAAACTGCTGAGCAATGAAGATAAGTGGTTCCACTATTCAGGTGATTACCGCATCGGTGCCGAATATCTTAATCAAGCAATTCTTGACAATATTAAACACAACATCAGGCAGGATGATTGGCTAGGTGATTTATTAGACAACAAATCTATTAGCGTTGAAAACCACATCACTTTTGACAACTTGTCATCAGTTTCTGCTTTTTTAGGTAAGGCGGGCAATCCTGAGCAGGGTGGATTACCAATTGATGAGTTTACTCGTCGTCAAGCCCTTTTTCAGGAGGCAGAGATTAGCGCCATGCTGGATGTGCCTCAGTTTATTAAAAAATCAACCCAGCAAGGGTTTGATCATTTTATTAATGATGCAGGTGGCAGTCTGTGTGAACTTGATGATGATAAAGTGTATCAAACACTCGCCGAGCATTCGCTAATCCTTTATATTCGAGCCAGCAAAACCAACAAATCAGCATTAATTGAGCGCGCACAAACACACCCCAAGCCTTTGTATTATCAAGCTGATTTTTTAAAAGCACAACTGGCTACTTACTTAACTGAAAACAACCTAACTTACGTAGCACAAATCAACCCCGATGCTTTTGTTGGTTGGATTTTTCCACAACTCTTAGCGCATAGAGTGCCAAAATATGAGGCCATTGCACAGAAATACGGCTACACCATTGACAGCGAAGATTTGTATCAGTGCAAAAATGCAGACGAAGTGTATGAACTTATCAACGGAGCTCTGGATTAATGCCACTTATTGCTCATTCTAGCCTGCCTTCATTTACACGCCTAGAGCAAGAAGGGGAGACCATATTATCTAAAGATCGCGCCAACCACCAAACCATTCGCGAACTACATATTGGCCTATTAAACATGATGCCAGATGCAGCACTTGAGGCTACTGAAAGGCAGTTTTTTCGCTTAATTGGGCACTCTAATCAAATTGCACAGTTTTATTTACACCCGTTCACCTTGTCTTCGATTAAACGTGGTGACAAAGCACAGGCGCATGTTGATACACATTATCAAAGTTTTGACGATATTAAGGCCCAAGGTTTGGACGCACTTATTATTACAGGTGCTCACATTGAAGAAGCCGACTTACAAAAAGCACCTTTTTATGATCAACTCAAAGAGGTTATTGAGTGGTCGTATGACAATGTCACCTCAACCCTGTGTTCTTGCCTAGCCACCCACGCAGTGCTTGAGTTTCGTTATAAGCAAAAACGCCAAGCCATCGGCGAAAAGTGTTGGGGTGTATTTCCACACCAAGTACTTGACCGCCAACACCCACTCATGAGTGGTGTTAACACTTGTTTTGATGTGCCACATTCTCGTTTTAATGAGATTACCAAAACACAGTTTGACAAAGCGGGTGTGAAGATATTGGTCGACAGCAAAGTTGGTGCGCATTTATGCGTTAGTGAAGATTTACTTAGAATTGTGTTTTTCCAGGGTCATCCAGAGTACGACACCATTAGCTTGCTAAAAGAATACAAACGAGAAATAATTTCGTTTTTAAATAAAGACAGAAAAGACTACCCCTCTTTTCCAAGTAACTACTTGAGTCCACAAAACAAAGCCATCTTAAATGAGTTTAAAACCAAATTACTCAGTGGTGAATTCAATATAGGTGATTTCCCTGAAGCACTAATCAGCCAAACTTTAGGCAACACCTGGCATGACGCCACCAGCGGCATCATTAATAACTGGATTGGTTGTGTTTATCAGGTCACTCATGAGGATATTGATAAACCGTTTATGGATGGCATTAATCCAAACGACCCACTCAACCTGAAATAATGAGTTCGATTTCAAAACCACTATTACAGTGGTTTGATCAGCATGGACGACACTCACTGCCTTGGCAAGCGAAGCCCGCTAACATCTATCATGCTTGGCTTAGTGAAATCATGCTGCAACAAACACAAGTCAGCACAGTGATTGGATATTTTAATAATTTTATTCACCACTTCCCGAGTTTAGCGTCATTGGCTAATGCCAGCGAAGATAGTGTTTTAGCCCAATGGGCAGGTCTAGGCTATTACGCCAGAGCGCGCAATCTACACAAAAGTGCCAAAATTATTATGCAAGATTATCACGGGGTGTTTCCCGATAACATTGAACAGGTTGTTGCCTTGCCAGGCATTGGAGAATCAACGGCAGGCGCTATTTTATCCATTAGTCATAACCAAAATCATGCCATATTAGATGGCAATGTAAAGCGTGTATTATCTCGCTACCATCAAGTAAAAGGCCATTATGGTCAAGCCCAAACACTCAAACAACTTTGGACATTGGCCAGACAGCACACGCCCAACATACGTAATAATGACTACACTCAAGCCATTATGGATCTTGGCGCAATCCTATGTACTCGCTCTAATCCAGACTGCGGCCGATGCCCAGTTCAGCAAGGGTGTCAGGCTTATCAACATAACACACAAACCGAATACCCAAACCCCAAACCAAAGAAAAACAAACCCAGTCGTTCAATCGCAATGCTGATTTATCAAAATAAACAAGGTCATATTTATTTAGAAAAAAGACCGACAAAAGGCATTTGGGGTGGTCTTTGGAGTTTTGTGGAATGCGAAGATAACCCTCAAGAGATTAACCGCACTATCCAACAATTTAACGAAAAGTCTTGTATCAACAGAGCCCTTGACCCCATCAAGCACAGCTTTACCCACTATCACTTAACCATCAACCCTATTATTGTCGATTGCCCAGAACAAACCCACAGGTTTCGACCAATCAGTCAATTAAAAGTTGGGGTGCCGACACCAGTGAATAAAATTCTAGCGCAGTTAGTTTAATTAAGGGCCTTAATAAGTATCGCCTTTTAATCCCATTCGTAAAATTTCCGAAATTTTACGAAACCCTCTTGCCTAAACACCCTTAATCAATGGATAGTTGACAATTGAGAATTAAAAATGACTAAAAACACCCTTAATTCAATGAATAATTGACAATTTATAGTCTAATCCAATTAAATAGCTCGGGCTAGCCTCTCTTGGCTAAGCCAATTCACCTTTATTGGATAATTAACAGCTGGAAATCACTCATTTACAAAATTTGCTAAATTTTAAAAACAATAACACCAGCACCTGTGAATAAAACCTTCGCACAATTAGATTAAAATAGTCGTTATGCAACTTATTCGTGGTTTACATAATTTAAAAAAACACGCTGGCAGTGTTGTCACTATTGGCAACTTTGACGGTGTGCATGTTGGTCACGAGAAAATCATTTCAAGACTGGTAGAAACAGCTAAAACGTTAGACCTGCCTTCGGTGCTTATTTCTTTTGCACCAACACCTCAATGTTTTTTTGGCCGGGAGCAAGCCACACTTAGTAATTTTAAAGAAAAACATCAGTTGTTGTCACGCCTTGGTGTGGATAAACACTTGTTAATTTACTTTAATCAGGGTTTTTCTGAACTTGAGGCCAAAGACTTTATTCAACAAGTTTTGCTGGATAAGCTCAATATGAAGCACTGTCTGATTGGGGATGATTTTCGCTTTGGTAAAAATAGACAAGGCGACCTAGCGCTGTTACAAAGCCTATCAAAGGTCAACGGATTTAGTGTGGAAAACACTCAAAGTGTACTATGTAACGATTGCCGTGCAAGTAGCTCGGAAATTCGAACACTGCTTGCTCGTGGCGATCTAAGTACTGCTACACAAATGCTAGGGCGTGAATTTTCAATTTCAGGCAAAGTCATTCATGGGCAGAAAAAAGGCAGAACCATCGGATTTCCGACAATCAATATTCCTATTAAGCGAAAAATTAGCCCAATTTTGGGTGTGTTTGCAACCACAGTTGAAATTAAAGGAAAGGTTTTCCAAGGGGTATGCAACATTGGCAACCGACCGACCGTTAACGGCAAAAAAATCTTATTAGAAGTGTTTTTATTTAATTTTGACGAGGATGTTTATGGACTTGAAGCTAAAGTTGTCTTCAAGCATAAAATCAGAGACGAAGAAAAATTTGGTAGCTTTGAGGCGTTAAAACAACAAATCGATCTTGATGCTCAGCAGGCAAAAGCCTACTTTAAAATCTAAGATACCAGCTTCCAGCCCATCATTTTTCCTGCCATAAATGGCACAACAGTCGTATCAGCGAACGGATAACTATCAGGCACAATCCAGTCTTGTTTTTTAAGTGTGATGGTTTGAGTATTGTGCGGTAGGCCGTAAAAATCAGCACCAAATACGGATGAAAAACCTTCAAGCTTGTCTAGTGCGTTTTGAGATTCGAATGCGCTCGCATATAGCTCGATTGCACAGTGTGCACTGAGAATGCCAGCACAACCACAACTAGATTCTTTGTCATTTTTTGCGTGTGGGGCGGAGTCTGTGCCTAAGAAAAACTTAGCGTTACCGCTGGTGGCCGCAGACAACAAAGCTTGTTGATGTGGGTTTTCTCGCTTTAAAATTGGCAAGCAAAAATAGTGTGGCTTAATACCGCCGACCAGCATGTCATTGCGATTTGCCAATAGGTGATGCGGGGTTATCGTGGCAGCAATATTTTTACTTTCAGATAAAACAAAATCAACGGCATCCTTGGTAGTAATATGCTCAAACACAATCTTTAACCCAGGAAAATCTTGAACAATCTGGATCAGTATTCGCTCAATAAAAACCGCCTCTCGATCAAAGATATCAATAGCGGCATCAGTCACCTCTCCATGCACCAATAGCGGCATGCCGGTCTGCTGCATTTTTTCTAATGCGGGATAAATATTTTTAATATCGGTCACGCCGCTATCTGAATTAGTCGTAGCACCTGCCGGATAAAGCTTAGCTGCAACAACTAAACCACCATCAACAGCTGTTTGAATTTGATCTGGCGTGGTGTTGTCTGTTAAATACAGGACCATTAATGGCGTAAAGTTAGATTCTGCTGGCAGGGCGCTCATAATTTCTTGGTGATACTGCTTGGCCTGTGCGGCGTTACTAACGGGTGGCGCCAAATTAGGCATAATAATGGCTCTGCCCATTTGCGAAGCCGTCATACCAATCACTGATTTCAGCGCCTCGCCTGAACGCACGTGTAAATGCCAGTCATCAGGGCGAATAATCTGTAGCGTATCATTGTGATGCATAAATAGCTCCTAATATTCTCGCGCCTTTAGCGCCTGTTACCAATGGCAAACTCGAAGTTTTTCCTTCCAGTGTTTGCTGTGCAAAAAACCCAAAAGCGGCAGCCTCAACATAATCAACCGGCATACCCAAATCATTTGTAGTGGACACCTTGCTAAGTGGGTTTAAATAAGTCAGGCGCTCAGCTAAAAATAAATTATGCACACCGCCGCCGCAAAGATAAACGTCTGCGCCTTGGGCAATCTGCTGGCTAATGCTCATGGCTGTTAATTCTACCAAAGTTCTTTGTACATCAGCAGCGCTTTCGTTTCCAGTTAGGTGGGTTGCAAGCCAAGCTAGATTAAAATATTCTGGTCCTGTGCTTTTTGGTGCTGGTTTTTTGAAGTACTCATCTGCCAATAGGGCGTTCAACAAACGCTCATCAATAAAGCCAGACCTTGCCCAAATACCATCTCGATCATAATCCAATTGCTTAGTTTTCTTAATCCAATTATCTAGCAATGTATTAGCGGGGCCGGTATCAAAGCCAGTAACCGAACCTTTTGAAACCTGCGTTAAGTTGGCAATACCGCCTAAATTAACCACCACGCCTTCTTTATCTTTCAATAGGTGCTGGTGATACATTGGCGTTAACGGGGCGCCCTGGCCTGAAGCAGCAATGTCATTCATACGGAAATCACTAACCACGGTAATACCTGTACGCTCTGCAATAATAGCGCCATGCCCAATCTGCATAGAATACTCACTGCCTTGATGAAAGATAGTCTGGCCATGTGAGCCGATCACCTTGATGTCTGTTGCCAAAATATTGGCACTCTTGAGCAAGGCGTCAACCGCATCAGCAAAAAAGTGGGCGACTTGTGTGTCAATATTCGCCAAATCTTTTAAGTGAGTTTGCCCACCCTGAGTCAACACCTGTAGTTGTTGTTTTAACGACTCTGGATAGGGTAAATAAATTTGTGCTAACAACTGTGATGCAGTTGTATCAATAACAACTGCATCAACACCATCTAAGCTGGTGCCAGACATAAGGCCAATACAAAGGCTAGCCATGGCAGTTTTTGTATTTTTTACCAGAGCCACAAGGGCAAGGATCGTTGCGACCTACTTTTTCAATCTCTTCTTGTTCGTCTTCTTGTGTAGCCGCCTCAACCTCGTGATCATCTACGCCTGTTGTGCCAATCGCTTCGTGTTGTGCTTGCACTTCTTCATTGTTTTGTTGCTCAACATCATCAGCATTGGTATTTTCATTAATAGTAACGCTAGACAATGATTTTACAATTTCAATATTGATGGTGTCTAATAAAGATTCAAACATAGTGAAAGATTCGCGCTTGAATTCTTGTGTTGGGTTTTTTTGTGCATAACCACGTAAATTTACACTTTGACGCAAGTAATCCATTGCCGCCAAATGCTCCTTCCAATAGTGATCCAGCGTTTGCAGCATGACCGCTTTTTCAAAACCACGCATTGACTCTGCGCCAGTAATTTCTTCTTTGTAATCACATATTGCACTGAGCCCTTGGGTGATTCTACTCTCGAGCTCATCAACATCAACGCCTTCATCTAGCCATTGTTGTAAAGGAAAATCTGCAGCGTAGTCTGCTTTCAAGGCGTTATGCAGACCCTCAACATCCCAGTCCTCTTCGGCTTGCTCTGCTGAAATATAGCCTACAAACAAATCACCAATCACGCTTTCACGAATTTGGATAAAGCGATCTTGCACGTCATTGACACTCATAAGCTCATCACGCAATTGGTAAATCACTCGACGCTGATCATTGGCAACGTCGTCATATTCTAATAAGTGTTTACGTGCATCGTAGTTCATGCCTTCAACTTTTTTCTGTGCGTTTTCAATTGCACGATTCACCATTTTGTGCTCAATTGCTTCGCCTTTTTCCATGCCCAATCGTTGCATCATGGCAGCCATTTTTTCGCTGGCAAAAATACGCATTAAGTTGTCTTCAAGCGAAAGATAAAAACGCGTAGAGCCTACATCGCCTTGACGGCCAGAACGACCACGTAGCTGATTATCTACACGACGGGATTCGTTACGCTCAGTACCAACAATATGTAATCCACCTGCCTGAATAACAGCCTCATGCTGTTCTTTCCAGTCTGTTTTTTGTTTGTCACTGGCATCTTCAGCCAGCTTGCCGCCCAACACAATATCGGTGCCTCGACCCGCCATGTTGGTGGCAATCGTAACTGCGCCAATACTGCCGGCATTAGCAATAATTTGTGCTTCACGTTCGTGCTGTTTGGCGTTTAACACCTCGTGTTTGATTTTTCTTTGTTGAAGCAACTCTGAAATGGACTCAGAGTTTTCAATACTACTGGTACCAACCAAAACAGGCTGTCCTGTTTTCTGGCAAGCCTCTACATCAATAGCAATAGCCTCAAGCTTTTCTTCTAATGTTAAATAAATTTGATCTACTTTATCGTCTCTAGATGAAAGCTTGTTTGGTGGAACAACAACAGTCTCTAGGGCGTAAATGTCTTGGAATTCTACGGCCTCAGTATCGGCCGTGCCCGTCATGCCAGAAAGCTTGTTATAAAGCCTAAAATAGTTCTGAAAAGTAATAGAGGCCAGTGTTTGGTTTTCTTTCTTAATGCTAACGCCTTCTTTAGCTTCAATGGCTTGATGCAGGCCTTCTGACCAACGGCGTCCTGGCATGGTTCTACCAGTAAATTCGTCAACAATAACAACTTCATCTTCTTGAACAATATAATCCACATCTTTTTGAAATAAAACATGCGCACGTAATGCCGAGCTAATATGTTGCATCAATAAGATATTGCTGGCATCATATAAGCTTGCGCCCTCAGGTAAAGCACCCGCATTAATCAGCATCCCCTCTGCTTTAGCGTGACCATCATCAGTTAAAAAGACTTGTTTGTGTTTTTCATCAACCGTGTAATCGCCCGCTTCTTCTATCACGACCTCTTTACCTTCACCACTCTCTGTCTGCTTGACAAAGCTAGGGATCATTTTATTAATCGCTTGATAAACTGCTGAATAATCGTCTGCTGGTCCGGAAATAATGAGCGGGGTTCTGGCTTCGTCGATCAAAATAGAGTCTACTTCATCAACAATTGCAAAATTAAGTTCGCGCTGCACCTTTTGCTCGGTAGTAAAGGCCATGTTGTCTCTTAAATAATCAAAGCCCAGCTCGTTGTTAGTTGCATAGACAATATCGCATGCGTAAGCCACTTGCTTGTCTTCCGGCGGCATGCTAGAAGTAACAATACCAACACTCATTCCTAAAAAGTTAAACACTTTACCCATCCACTGCGCATCACGAGCAGCCAAATAATCGTTTACTGTAACTACGTGAACGCCCGCACCACCTAATGCATTCAAATAAGCGGGCAAAGTGGCCACTAAGGTTTTACCTTCACCAGTGCCCATTTCTGCAATATTGCCATCATTGAGCACCATGCCGCCAATCATCTGCACGTCATGGTGTCTCAGGCCTAACACGCGAACACTGGCTTCTCGAATAACCGCAAAAGCAGCTGGGAGTAGTGAGTCTAGAGTAACTTGCTGTTCTAGCTGCTGCTTAAAAAATTGTGTTTTTTCTCCAAGCTCTTTATCGCTTAACCCCTGTAGTTCGGCTTCTAGCGCATTAATTTGGTCAACAGTTTTGAAAAGCTTTTTTATTAAGCGATCATTGCGAGAGCCTACAATCTTGGCAACAACTTTATTTATAATGCTCATTGGTATGAATAAAAACGTAGTTTTAAAAATGGCTCTATTTTCGCACAGATGTTATGATACAGATAGCCCTTTACAAGGTCATTTTATAAATTTAAAGGTTAATATCTAAACCAACAATTCTATGTCTTTGAAGAAAAACAACACAACCAACCTGTCAAACTTTACACCCAAAGGAAAACTGGGTGTTTTATTTGCTCAGGCTAGGGCGTTCAATCAGCTAAACGACCAACTATCGGTCTTATTGCCAGAGGCTTTTAAAACGTTGTCATTGTGCACCCTAAAGGATGGCGTAGCCACCTTTGTTACACACAACCAGGCGGTGGCTTTTCGCGCCCAAAAACAACAAAACACCTTGTTAGATATTGTCAAAAATTTAGATGACTTGTCAAGCGTTCAAAAAATCGTCGTCAAAGTCGATCTAGTAGAATATTAGAACAATTAACTATTATACAAAGCTGATATACATTATAATTGTCGGGTTTTTATTTCAAAATAAAACAAACCATATTCACATAAAAGGGACAGTAATCT
>Ga0209046_1000710_pt1 | contig 15830 bp, 4 predicted proteins | sample SaaInlV_200m_DNA_5_FD_184669 | JGI IMG/M metagenome (GOLD analysis project Ga0209046, IMG submission 184669) | Marine microbial communities from expanding oxygen minimum zones in the Saanich Inlet - Saanich Inlet SI073_LV_150m_DNA (SPAdes) (version 2) | ecosystem: Environmental > Aquatic > Marine... | reverse complement strand
AGAAGCATTATCTTCCAGGATACAGTGTAAGTAATAACTTAGCTGTTACAGCAACTGAAACTGACATTGGTGCAGTAGATGACGCTACTGAAGAAAAGATGGTTAATGTGTATGACTTCACTAAGAAGAAAGAAGTACCTACTGCTAAAGATGTAGCTGTACAACTACTTGGTAAAAAAGTTAAAGCTGCTATCTTTAAGCAAGTAGTTAACAAACGTGCTGATAATGGTACGGGTACTTGGGTTGATACTGCAGAAACTAAAGAAGAAAATGAGATTAAAGATTTCTACTTCGCAGACTCAGGTCTAACAGTTGCTGAAAAAACTAAAGGTATTGAAGAAGCTGTCATGTCAGTTAAATGGGCTGAGCGCAATACTGGTAAAGTTATTAACCGTGCTAAAGAAGTTGTAGGTGGTTCTACCACTACTGCTGCTAAGCCGGCTGGTAAGAAGTTGTTTAACTAAGGGGCTAGCATGGACATTAAACTAAATAATAATGACATTCATGCTGCTATCAGAGGCTTTCTACAAGAACGTAATATTGTAGATAGCTATACTGATTTAAATATTTCATTCTCAGTATCTAGAGGAGCTAATGCCGGTGCAACAGCCGAGGTTACGATTCTAGAGACTAAAGATGAAGTAGTTGAGTCAGAGGTAGTAACAGATAAAAAATTACCTAAAACAGGCCTATTTAACGATACAGCTGATGTTTAAACAACTTAAAGTAATACTATCTACTATGGGTATCTCAGCAATTATTATTGCTGTATTGATATTATCCGTAGTAGCAGTACCTTTTGTACTTGGTATCAGTATTATGCTCGGAGTATATGTTGTACTCCGAATACTTAATGAAGACGTAGACTAGAAACCTTCACCACTTAGTATCTCTAAGCCAGGTGGAATCATAACTTCACCCATAATCATACTAATTCCGCCTAATGTTGGGAAGAAATTACCTGTTACAATATTAGTTTGTAAGATAGTTTCAACATCAACATCTAGTAAAGTACTACCTGTCCATAACAATGCGACATTTAAAGGCTTTTCTTTGATTAGATTTAATCCTGCTCTTTGGATACGTGTCCAGTATTTAACGAACATTATTAAGCCTACATCATTTGTCCACTGTACATAGCGGTTTAGCGGCTGATCATAGTTAACAAATGTTTCTACCATCTGCTTCCAAGCTTTATCTGGGTGAACGCCTTTAACCTCAGTGTTATACTTGTATAAAGTGTATCGAGCAATAAAGTCACTCATTTGTGTAAAGTGCATCATTGACTTAAACACAGCAGTGTGTTCACCCATATAAGCTTGATTAGCAATACTAAAAGCTTTACCTTTAGTTACAGTATTTAATAATGTACCTGCTTTACTACGTTTAAGCTTATCACCTATCTTATGTCTATAAGTGTATTCATTCTGGTTAATATCCTCTGTAATAGAGTTAAATAAACCTTTATCAATAAACCAACTTACTTTGTTATCATTCATTCTAGCTACCAAAATATCACGCTTCTTTTTAACTGAAGCGTTATTTTGCATAGCTGGATTGCCTTGCATTTCAATGTCCATAATCTTGAGTTTCTTAGCATCTGTTTGATAATCACGTAACTCTAAAATACCCTCTTTCCACTTTTTAATAATATATGTAGGTGGTACACCATACAGCGCTGATGTTATGAAGTTACTCGTAATGTTAACTGCTGGAACAATAGGAATTTTAATTACAATATTTACTTTAGCTAAAGCAACCATTTCAGTAATTAACTTACCTAAAACCTTAGCATAACGTCTGTACTGTGGAGGAAGTACATTAAACAATGCTAAATTAGACACTGATGGGTTTACATAACCAAATACTGTGTCTAATAGACCACGTTCAACAAAGAATACATTGTTTCCTTTATCATTTGTTGTAGCATACTGCTCGATTAACCATCTTGCTTTTTTAGGTAAAGTACTGAAGTACTCCTCCTTATAAAGGGGGTCAAGTATGTTGATAAACTTCTGAGGTGCTTTTTCGTAGTTTAAGCTACTGTGCTTATGCAGCATCTTGATAACTTTATCATTTATCTTTTCAGATTTAATCTTATCTTCTTGCTGACTAAACATTGTAGGAAGTACTTCATCAAACATCAAATCTTGCTTAAGGATTTCTTCCATATAATGATGGTTCATATGTACAGTGTAATCTGTAATATTACCCCACTCATCAATAACTGGTAGCATTGTGTGATTTCTATCTAAAGTATTAATACCTTTTTCTTGTGCTCTAGCAAACTGTTTAAACTTACCATTAATCTTACCAATGTTGGTTTCATCTCTAGCTAGGATAGCTTTAAGTGAAAAACCTGATGCACGTTTAGCTTTAACTGACGCGATACCTTTAGTTCTTGTGAGTTCTGGGTTATTTGTAATAACATAAATACCATAACCACTATCATTAACACCAGTGATTTCTTCAAAAGGCGTTACTAAAGTGTATCCTTTCTTTTCCATCTCAAGAACATTATCTACATCTACTGATGCAAACTCGATAGATACATCTGGGTCTACAATAGTAGCAATAAAACCTTTACTCATTTGAGTTGGGTTATTACCAAAACCTTCTTCTAATGATTTATTTTTAAATGCTGTATGTAGGTGAATAATATTTGTAATACCATTATTCTCAGCATCAAGTGCAAACTCCCGTTTAATAACTTCATTTGTTAATTTAAGATTATGTGTCTCAGACTTCTTAATAGCTAATAGCGTTGTGTAAACATCTAAATCATTTATCTCATTACCATCTTTCACACTGTAATTACTCTTACCTGGGGCCTTATTAAAGATAACCTGAGCATTTTTATACTGGTTACGGTTACGAACTTTACCCTTAAGCATAAAGTTAGCTAACTGAGATGTTTGCACATCATAATGTTTATTATTAGCTATGTCTAAACGTTGTGCATACTTAGCAATTTCTACATCCAATGCTTTAGGGTCATCTAATAACTTAATAGCTTCGATGATTGTGTATGCACCTGTGCTTTCTAGCACAGAGAAGTCTGTCTTAAGTAACATCTTAGTGATAGCAATCTTCTCATCATCAGTTAGAGCATCACTATCCATAAAGGCATTATATAAAGCTTCACGAGTAGCTGACTTGTACTGATGACGATTAATATCAACTTCAGCTTGTGACTTGTAAAGTAATTCAATGAAGTTTTGGTCAACTGTTCCAAATATATCACTCTTAAATGACGCAATGTTATTTCTAAAACTTGGTTTAAAGTTTCTGAATGCTCTATCTAAGTGTCCTTGTAGTTTAGGGTGGTCAGCAATAAAGTCACCGTATGCACCTGGGATAGCCGCTAACTTAGTGGTGTATAAGAAGTTAGCTACAAAGTTATTAATTCGACCATCTTTCGTCCACTTATCAACTAATTCAATATACTTCTTGGAACCCACCTTTAAACTTTGTTTACCTGCTTCAGCAAAGAAGTCATGTATTGTTTGATTGCCTTTATCAATTAAGTCATTAAGTCGAGTCTTTCTGAGTGTCTGCATTATCTTGCCACGTTTAGTTTGAGTGGCAACAACAAGCTCTTTAGTTAAGTTAAAGATTTCCATTTGCAAATTAGCAGGTTTATCTTTCTTGTTAATTAAATTAATGAAATCATTAATGGCTTTAGCAAATAATTTAACAAGCTTTTCAATAACAGTATCATCTGGATGCTTACTCCACATATCAACTTCAGAAGCTGGCATAGATTTAAGTTTAGCAACTAAGAATGGGTTTGTTAATGCGTATGCTAAGAACTCATCAAGTACAGCTTTAGCTGGAACTTTACTACCAAATACATATTTATATTGCTTTTTGGCTGCTGCAATTTCAGCATCTTTATCAGTTAAGTAAATAATCTTACCGTTATCATCTTTATGTAGAAATAACTCGTATGGTCTAGCTTGCTTCTCTAAGTGGTTTCTAACATCCCTACGAATACGTCTAATATTCGATTTAAACACCGTATTATGCGTTAAAGCACTACGAGTTAATATATGCACAATCTCATGCATATAGACTTCCTGGGCCGTCTGCTCAGAATGACTAACTGGTGCATCTTTATTCAAGTTAACTGTAACAGCATCTGACCCAATATTAGCCCAACCATTAGCAAATATATCTGTATCGTTTAATGTAATAGTTGTTTCATTTAAAGCTGTACCTGCCTTGCTGAAAATCTCATCCATCAGTACTTGTAAATGCACTTCGTGTTTTCTTTTTTGTTGTGGTGAGACATGTGATGTCGAATGCTCTTCACCTAATTCATCAAATACATTTTGAAGATTTTCTTGTAAATCTTTTGTGTATACATTTTTTATTTTCTGCTTAATCTTTCTATCTACAGATTGTAATACATCACTGTCTGTTTGAGAATTTACATTAGCTTTAAAAGTACTGGTGTCACCCTCAGAACCAAATATATGAATTTGTTCTGGTGATAGTATCAAATAGCTTGTCATTAGATGAGGGTCTTTAATATCTTGGAATATTGCTCCATCAACACCTTCTGTCTTTTCAGCTAAATCAGCTATAGTAAGCATTTCTTCCATTGCACTTTCTTGGTATGGGCCATGTACAAAAGACTTACCATCAAAATTTTCAACTATAGGATTTTCTAAGTTAACTGCTACTTTCATAATAGTATAGTTAATCTTGCCTTTAGCTAACTCAGCTTCCATCTCATTTATTATTTCATAGAAAGATGCTTTTACAGGGGTCAGTAACTTGTTTAAAAAATCAGCTGGAACATCCTTAATTGATTTGCCATCATACTTTTCAAAAAGTTTAAGAGCATTTGCCTCAGTACGATCATTAATTTCAATAATGCCACCAGGTTTAAGACGTAATACATCTACCCAGTTTTCGTTTATTTGAAGGTCTGCTGCTAAATGTAATGACACTGTTTCTGTATTACTTAATGTTCCTGCTAATACTTGCTCAACAACTTTAACATCACTATGATAATTATTGAAACGGTTCATAGCACCAGTATCAACTAAATAGCTACGCTCTTTAAGTATAGTTTGTAGATGTGTTCTATAAGCTTGTTGTGTATCAGAAGTTTTATGTACATTTTTGTACTGGTTTTGTAACCACTTAGTGAATGCTGGTTCATACTTACCAAGTTCTTTCAAACGGGCTCTGCTATGTTTATCTATCTTATGTACAGAGTACGGGGTGTACAAGTTCACAATTTCAATTTTAGTTTCTAAACTGCTTGTTGCGTCTGATATCCCATACTGAAAAGTTGAACTAAAATTATCAGTAACAAAAGCACCATAAGTACTATCAGCTCTTCTACCATCAGTTAAGTTTTTACCTGTGTTGTCCCCAAGCTTATCAAAGTTAAACTTATTGAACATTTTAGAGGTTCCATGGTACAAAACATCTTGGGATTTACTGTTCTTGTGTGATACACCATGTTGATTGTTAACTGAACCTGTTAACACTTGGTCCATATACACAGTGTATTGCTCAATACTACCTATTGCCTGTAACTCAGGAGAGTTATAGTAAACATTCTCAGCATCTGTTTCATAAGCGGTTTGTTTTGTTGTTTCTGCAGAGTTTTCTACAACATTTTCTACAACTGTAAATCTACGCATGAACGCATCTTTATTTGCTACGTCTTTACCCTCTATGTTTCTAAATTTCCAACCCTTAGGTGCTAATACCGTTGTAGGTAGCCCAAGCTTAACTCCTGCTTTAGCACCAGCTTCATCAAACCCTGTTTGACCCCCTGTGTTAACAGAAGATATTGGCGTAACTAATTGTGGGTGTGTTGTAATAGCTTTTAATACTTTAAAAGTAAACTCATCAATTTGCTCTTGTGTATATTTACCTTTCATTGTGTAAATACCATTACCTGCAATATTTAATGACTGTGCACCTACGCCATTTAAACGTTCAACAACACTCTTAGTATCTGTGTCTGTCCAAGATAGTGTGTCTTTGACATCAATATCAAGGTATAAGTTACCCTGGGCATTGACCATACGTTTTGTTAACTTCTCACCAGCACTATTAAAATCGACAGCAATAGCTAGAGTTGCATCGGAGGCTGCGTTAATTTTAGTTCTTGCAGCATACCCAGGATTAGAATCTTCTTTAAATAATATCTTTATAGGTTCTGCAGTTAAATTTCCAGACTGTTTATTTATGAATTCAGCTAAAACTTCTGCAGTCCTACGTCTTGCCATCACATCATTAGGACCTCTACTTGCAATGACAAGTGTACGCCCATCAAAGAAACCATTATCAATTTGTTCCATCAACCACTTATGTTGGGATGTAAAAATTTCAGGAAATCTTCCATCTAACCACTGTTTATATTTCTCAAGAGCTTCTTGTGCAGTACCAACTTCTAACTGGGCTAAATCAGGGTTTTCTTTATTAACTTTCCAAGGATTGCCTAAAGCACCATTAGTACTTACATGCGGTAAATCCATACCATATGTTACGGGTAATGCATACACAGAAGTATCTGGGTTATTTCGTGCGTACTCTTGTGCTTGTTTAAATCCTGTAAGATTTCTAACAGACACCTCTTTAAATAATATCTCTGTAGATTGTGTAGCTTTTGTAAACTTAATATTTTTAACATCTTCAATAGTCATCTCACCACTAGCAATCTTCTCAAGTGTTTCATGGATAAACATTTGTGATACACGAGTAATCCAACTACCCCTTTTACCAGGAGTTCCGTGAATTTTTTCTAACGCTGCATGTTGTTCCTCAACCTCTGCAATCTTAGCAACTAGACGCGCACGTGCATGTGCAGTACCTAGTGTCTTAGCTTGTTTATCAAGTTCAGCAATTTTGTGAGGTTCAGTCTCTTTACTTAAACGTTTAGCAATTGACATAGCTCTAAAAGATTTAGTCTTCATATCTGCATCAACAGACTTTCTTTCTTCTGCAGTTAAATTATTATTAATCCTATCAAACTGTATCAAAGCTTCTTTGAGGAAACTATGTTTAAGGTTAATATCTTTGAACAGTTTGTTATACTCAGCTGTTGATTCAAACGTATCACCTACTGATGAAATCTTAGCATCAAATATAGGCATCTGGTCTATGTTAGCTAACAACATCTCACCTAATACTACTGACTCTAAATTCTGCACCATGTTTGTGCCGACACTTGTGCCTGGAGATATAAACTCATAACTAGTGTCACTAATTTGTAACGTAGTAGTCTCATTAGTATCGACTGGGTCACCCCAAAGTTTACTTTCTTTTTTATACGTGTGTATCTGTATAGGCTTAGTAACTATCTGAATTTTATTATTATTTGATTCTTGTACTGTTTTTATTAACTGTATTAAATTCTCACCTCTTGCCCATGGGCCAGTCATTGCAGGCATGTATTTAGCTGCTAATTCATTTGCAACTAATTCTTTCGCACCTGAAGTTAGCGGTGGCTTAACATCTGTCGCTTCTTTAAACTTAAGCATGAAAGCAAAGAACGAGTTTTCAACAGCTTCAATTATTACTTCTCTGGACTCTTTCAGAGGGCCAATTAATTCATTTAAAGCATCTTTAATAGGTTCTGCGTGTAAACCTTTAAATTTTACTTCAAGTTTTAAAAGATTACCTTTGTCAAATTCAAGACTGTATAGATTAGTTGGGTTACCTTCTACATCGACAGCTTTTGACTTAATCATTTCAACTAGGTTATCACCTAACGTTACATTATTAAATGCCTTTAATGCCTCTTCAAACTCTTGTAACTTAACTAATACAACAGCTCTTTCAGTTTTATTTTTAGCTTTGTCATAATCAGTCTGTATTTCAGCAAGCTTTTTATAGATGCCTGGAACAAACCCAGATGTAATGTCTTTAATAACGCGTGCAATACCTGCACCATAGTTACTAATCATTAGTGGGTTTTTAGCTAAGTCTCTTGCAAACTTAGTAAGTGTTATCAAATCCTTTTCTACAAGGTCACCATGTAATAGTTTTAAGGCATTAGCTGTTGCTATTTGTGTAGATAGTGTGCCAGCTAACGTGATACGTAAACGTCTTGTTAATGCTTGATAGATGTCGTCTTTACCTGACGCTATGAATTTCTCAAATGTTCCATAGTCATCTGTCTCTTTACCTATGAATACACCAATACGTTCAAACCTCGGTACTAAGTCATCAGCAATAGCTAACTTACGCTCTTGAGGTGACTCGTACTTTCTTTTAAGTATTTCAGGGGCAACACCAAGGAACTGCATGATACTAATTGCATAACCATTAGTGACACCATCAGTTTCCATACCTAGAGTAGTGTTAAAGCTTTCAGTTGCACTGTAACTTGCTAATGCAACTACACCTTCAACTACATGCATACTTGGTGTAACAAACTCTAATGCTAACACTTCATTCATTAACTTATTAATTAACTTTTTGTTTTGTGTCTTTTTGTTAATCGCTTTAATAAGTTTTTGAACTGTTTCATTTGAGTTTATTTCATCAAACTTTGTGAATACATCACCTAAAACCTTCTTATCAACACCATAACCGAACGCTTGAGCAACAGCCACCATAAATACAGCTCTATCTAATTCAGCTTTATTACTTGAGCCTTTAGCACCAATAGTAGTATCTTTATCTTTTGGAAAAATTAATCCACGGATTATCTTACTTCTTTGTGGGTTTAAAGTATGTACATCAATACGTAATCTATGTTGTTTTTGTAAAGCGTATCTTAAGAAAAACTGTTTTAGTTTATTTTTACCAGCTAGTAGATACTCTTTAACATATTGAATATCTTGTAGTTTTTCTTCGTTAGCTGTTTCAATACCTTCACGCTCAGTAATATGTACAGTACTAGGGTCTTTAATGTTTACAACATTCTCTAAAGTAGCATCATCTAGAACTGCTACTAATGATAGTTCAGGTTTCTTACCTTGCCATGCTACATTCTGTACTGCTTGTACTAACTTATTAGCCCTAGCAGCAGTATCAAAAAAGCTGTTCTTAACTCGGTCTTTAACCGTTTTAATAGGTTGGCTACTAACGTCTTTTAAAGAGCTCTCAGCGCCTTTGATAAGTTCAAAGCCTTCAACATTTTCTCTGATAATCTCAAGGACTTCTGCTACTTCAACATTATCTTCAACCTTAGGTATTAATACTGTATTGTCTTCTAAGGCTTTTTTATATTTACCTACATTTCTAAAACCTTTGTACACACCGATGTCAAATAAATCTTTGTCGTAAAGTGCTTTAGCAATTTCAACTAAACCACTTTCAATATCTTTACCTTTATTTTTAGGTATGTACATATGTCTAGCAGTTTCAAGGGCTAATAGTGCTAATGAGTTGCCTGCTTTGTTGTTAAAGGTGTTGTCTTTTAATAACATGTTTTCAGAAGCATAAGCTTCGTACTTCATAAGCTCCATGTGCATTTGCAGAGATTCTTTAGTTTCAGTATCTGCGTGCATATTAAGCAAATCCATGATTTCAGAACCAATATCATTAGCAGCTTCACGCAATTGAATACCTTGATTACGGAATACTTGGTATTGTTTTGTTGACAAATCACCTACACGTTTAGGGTCACCTAACGCCCACTTAGCAATAGCAAAACCAGGCTTTATCTGTGCTTTGTTTACATTTATAGCCGCCCACTGTAAGGTAGTTAACATCATAGCAAATAGAATCTCATCTGGCATGTGGAAGCCACGCTCTGAATCATCTTTTACGTAAAAAGCATTATGTGTCTGGTTATTTATATATACATCATTTGACAAGTAAGCTTTCTTTACATCAACAGGTAGTACATTCGCGTTAAAGTTATCTTTAAATAATGTAAAGTTTTTAGCAATAGCTCTAATATATGCTGTATCTGTAATACCAAGAGCTTTAAGCTTCTTAGCAATGCTTTTACCTGTTAAAACTTCATCAGTATTCTCTGAGAAGAATGACGTACGATTGATGTCTTTAACTTTGAAGATATCAGTAACTGTGTAAGTTGTCTTGCTTGATTCAGCAAGAGGGAAAACTTTGTCTTTAATCTTTTGTAAGATTGAATTATTTAACTTACGTGCGCGTTCTGCTTTAAAGCCCTCTATTCCTAGTTGCTTTAATACTTTAAGGTCAACTACTGCTGTATCAAAGTTCTTCTTAGCTTTTATGTAAGCAGGATTATTTTTAAAATCCTTAACAGTAGCTTTTATTTCTTTCATAATAGCCGTAAACTTATCACGAGCTTTAACTAACTGCTGTTCAAGCTTAGTAGTTTCTCTAGCTTCTTTATTTGCTTTAGTGTATTGAACAAATCCTATTGCTTTAAAGCCTGCTAGGTTAGCATCATGCTCTAATTCAAGAGCATCTGGGTGCATTAAATCTTTAGGGTAAGCCTTGCCCTCACCTCTATCAGCTAGAGCTCTTTGTCTAAAGTGTTGTAGTTCATGCTCAATAATAAACTTAACATATGTTTCTAAACCACCATTTTCTTCGATGTATTTTTTGAACGCTTTAATATCGATGTTATATAGTTTAAATACTTCTTTTTTCTGGATTGACGTATTAGAAAGCTCACCTTTACTTTTCCCCTCGATGTGTACCATTCCTGCTTCATAGTCATTAGCTATGGCTTCAGGATTAAGTTTAATAAGTACTTGGGTGAGATTAGCTACTGCAAGACTTTTAATTGTCCTGTCAAATTTAATTCTAATCTTACGCTTACTCTTCTCAAAACGTGTATTGTAGGAATCAACAACATCACCAACTGGTGTAATCTCTACAGTTGTAGCTGACTGTTTAGCATCTGCTTTAATAGCTTCTTTATGTAACTTAGCAATTAATTTACGTCCTGACTTTTGTCGTCTAATAATTCCAGATTGGGTTTTTTGGTACTTCTTCCATTCTTTATTATTTTTAAAATCTTTTTTAGTGAGTCCAGCCTGTGGATTATCAATAATCTCAACCCATTTTTTAGTTACCTTACCATCACCATCTGTAGCAGTTAACTTAAGAACTCCGGTATTATTCATGACGGTGTCCCACATACTCTCAGGTAATACTAAATACTCCTTAGAAGACGTTGTCATGTTGTCAGTAGCAGTAACAACAGGCGTACTTACTTCTTCTGAAGTTGCTGCAGTAGTTTTAACTACAACAGGCTCTTTCGGAGTACTCTGTGATTCATGTAAAGCTTTAGCTTCTTTACTAATTGTTGGATATTGTTTACGTGTCTTATTGATTGCTGACTTTAAATTATCTAAAGAAGTTAATTGAGCAGCTGTATGTACACCATCTTTCGTATTGCCTAATATTTTTTTATACGTAACAACTTGGCTTACATATTTTTTAACAGCCTCTTTAGGAATACCACTATCTGTACGATCAACAGCAGCTTCTAAGTTTTCAGACGATGTATCAAGTTTACTTTTAAGTGCCTCTAACTTTTCAATTGCTGCATCATATCTTACTGCTTCATCTTTGCTTTGCTGTTTAGCAGGATTAAACTTTTTATACTTATTGATAGTGTTAACTGTTTCAATACCTAAAGATAATTCAACATCTAATAGTTCAATTAAAGCATCAGAGTTTGGTCCTGCTGCAAACCAGTAGTTTTCTATATCACCTACATAATCATCTGTAATTTCTAAAGTTTCTTTATTAATATAATGTCTATCACCGGTCTCATAGGCTAAAGTATTGGCCTCATGGAAAGCTGTAACTTTAGCACCCAATCTCTCAACAAAATCATTTAGTTTTTTAGATGAATAGAATTTATCATCGGCGTGTTCTAGGAATGTATTGAACCCACGGAACCATGCGTCTTTACCCGCTATTACATCATTATGTACTTCACCCATAAGTTTAGGTGATTTTTTAACTACTTCTTTATATGCTGTGTCTGCTTTTGATAATGCTGTATGTGCTGCGTGTAAAGCTTTCTCACCTTCAGAAGCATTTTCTAAATCTATACTAGCAAGTGTTTCCTCACTTTGAATTTCTAATGAGAATAATACATCAGTACTTTTTTCATCTTCTCTGTCTTTAGTTGGGAATGTTCTACCTTTAATCTGTTCTTCAATATTTACAAATGATTCTAAGGCTTTATCAATCTTTTTAATTTCATCTTTTAAGAACTTAATTTCTTTGCTATTTTTAGTTTTATTAATTGCTTCTTTATAAAACTTTTTACTAGCCTGTAACTTAGTTCGTGCAGTTAAAGCTTCTACTGAAGCTTCTGCTACTTCTACATCAGATGCTTCGTCATTATCTAAAGCATCTTTAGCTTTAACGTAAGTATCTTCTGCTTTTTTAGGGTCAATAACAATAGACGAACCTTCTTCCGTGAAGGATTCCATGTCTAACTTTTCATACTGGTAGTCAAAACTTTTAATAGTTTTACTAATCTTAGTGGCCATTTTAGTTGAAGTATTATTACCTCTCATGCTACCTAATTCAGATATTAATAGTCCTAAGTTGTTACGTTCTTGTTCTAAACGTTTACGATGTTTAGCTTTAATTTCAGTATTTTCTAATTTCTTAGATATGCTTTCAATTCTGTTGATACTTTGTTCTAAATGTTTATTAACAACCTCTGAACGTTTACCTTTACCTGGAGCAGCATTCTTACCATCAACCTTACTTTGCTTACTTGCTTGTCGTATGTTGTTAGATTTCTGTATCTCACGCATTTCCTCGTACTTAGCAGCACGTTTAGGGAACTTTTCAATTAAGGTGTCAAATACTTCATCAACATGTTCATTTTGTTTACTTAACTCAATGGCATTTAAAGTATTTGCTGCACTTTCTTGAGTAACTGCTGACCCTGACTCTACTTGTTGTATTGCCCCAATCGCACCATTTAAGGCATTAGTGAGGTTTTCCTTGTTAGTGGTACTATGTCCTGACTCAGTAGAAAACTCTTGGCTATCGAGCTTATTTAGCGCATCAACGTAAGCTAAAGCTTTGTCTAAGTTACTCGCATTATCATATTGTTCAGATAGCTCAATACCTGTATCCAGACCTTCAATGATACTGACAGCTTCAGCTAAACGCGCTTCTGATTCAACGGAGTGTTCTGGTACAGTACTATCAGCAGCATCTTGTGCTTCTTTAACAATATTACCTAATTCATCTCTAACAACTTTTTCATTACCGTTAATTTGCCCAGCTACTTCAGATACTGTAGATACACCACCTCGTAATGCTGCGCCAGGCGCCAAGCCCGCTACAAATGAGTTAAGTAAACCTGACTTAAACTCATCTGTTGTCATATCAGGCATGTGACCATGCTTAATTAAATCTTGTGTTGATTCTTCAATAATGAATTGTAAAGCTTCTGTAAAACCTTCAATGCCACCACCTTTAAGACCTTCTTTACTTACCTGCTTAAGTGCATCTTTTAAGCCGTGTTTAACAAGAGTTTCTCTAACAGTTTTAGTAGCTTCTTTAGTGAAGCCCATCTTTTTCATGAGCTTGATAGGTGTGATAATTTCTAAGCTAGCCGCTAATGAACCACCTGCGAATGCTCCCCATCTATCAGCAGCATCTCTATTTCCAGCTACTGCCACATCTCCGTATATACTACCGGTCTCCATAACATTAGCACCAAGATAAGCGCCTGCAAGGTTACCTTTAACCTTAGCTTTCATTAATGCTTTAGCAGCTGCGTCTTTAGTCCAACCTTTTACTTTATGTTTAACACCATACTTAAGGCCTTGTTTAGCTCCTTGTGCTACAAGGCCGCCTAAACCGCCAGTACCTAACATTAAAGCAATAGATGGCATAGCTTCACCAATTAGAGCACCTAATTTAGATAAAACTTGTGTAGGATTTCCTAACCAATCTATTTCTTCAACAGGAGGTAAGTTAGCACCATTAGCTAGAGCTTCTTCTAGTTGACTAAGGTATTCTTGCAACATTGCATCAGCAAATTCTTTGTTACCAGTTGCATCAGCTATTAATGCTGCAAATCCATAACCTGTTGCTTGAAGTCCATCTATACCACTTGAAACACCTTTCTTAGCGCTATCCCAGAAACCTTTACCAGCAGCTTCTGCTGATTGTTCTTGTGCTTTTCGCCATACATCAACACTCCCTTCCCAAGCACCACGATTGTAGTTGCTGAAGTAAGACGCATTGTTTTCAGGAGTATTTAATACTTCATTAAGTATTTCACCAGAGATAGGATTACGTATAGTTAATAGGTCTCTATCAAAATAACCTAAACCATTAAACTGTGTTTCTAGATTTGCAGTGTCACCTTCTTGACCTTTTAATGCAGCGTCTTTAAATCTTTGGGCTTGTATTTCACCTTCAGCATTTAAGAGCTCTTGTGTAACAAAGTGTGCAGGGATATTATTATCACGACCATAACGCTGTCTATGTAAGTCCCACTTTTTACTACGCTTAGAACCGTCAGTAGGGTCAATACTACCTAAGTAAGGTATTAAATCACCCTTGTCGTTGTATTTAGCTGTTTCGTAAGCATCAAGACTTGTATTTTCTTTGTCACCCCCTAACCTGAAACCTTTAGGGTTATTATAGTTTGCAATAGCACCTTCACTACTATCACCATCATAGTTAGTTGCAACACCATTAGCATCTTTAAAAGTAAATAATTTATTAGTGAATACAGATAAGTCTTCTTTCTTTTCTTCTGCTTTTAACCCTAGTTCAGCTTTCTTATTATCAATTAATCTCGCGAAATCATTTTCATTAAACGCCATAGCAGTCCTTTAGAGTGGATTAGATTATTTATTTGTTTTATTATATTCAAATAATATCTTATTATATGCGTCTGTTTCTTTAAATTTATCGGAGGCTGTCTTATCACCCTTTAACTCTGGGTTTTCATTTAAGAATTTTTCAAAACCAATGCTTTCAAGTTTAGTTAAATCTGTAGCACTACCTTTAAACTTCATGATTGCATCTTTAAGGATATTGTCAGGAGCATCATCTAAATCATATGCTTTACCATTATGAGTAAATTCAAAATCATCGAAAAATTCATCTTTAAATCTCAATCTTTGAGTTGACCAAGCATTCCAATCTTTTTCACTAATAGTATTTTTTATGTCAGCGTCTGAGCCTTTACCCCATTTACCTGTTACATATGTTTTTTTATCATTTAACTCTTGCTGGTCGTCTTGATCGAAACCATGACTAAACCCTGTCCAACTATCGTCAAAACCCCCAAGGGCATCTTTAAAACTCTTGCCTGGAGAAGTTTTACCATAGCCTTTGATATTTAAATCTTTCTTAGATTGAATGTCTGCAACACGTTCTCTGCCTGCTTGTTCCATGACAAACTTACGTTCCCAATCAGCAAATGCATTAGCTGCTTTATTCGAAGTATTAATAGCATCTAAATCTAAGAATGATTTGTCAGCACCTGCGATAAGAGCTTGACGCTCTTTTTCATCATCAAGCGCCATAAGGCTAGATATAAAGTTATCTGTTTTTAATTTAGTTCTATCCTCACCAAATTGGGAAATAGAATCAATAATCTGTTGGTTACCTTTAGTAATCTGATTATTATTATCTCTAATAGCATTTACAAGACCTGAACCATTTGCATACTGTACATTCTTCCAATTCAACATGTTAACTCCTTAACTGTATGTGGATAACTTACCAAACTGATCTGCATCAAACGTGTTTCTACGTTGGCTCTCATCTAAGAAACCACCAGCATGTGCATTGTATCTACCAATCTCATCATTCAGTGTAGCTACTTGCATACCTGTATTAATGTTAAATGCTTCAGCATTCTGGTTAAGTTGATTTCTAGCTATCTGATTAGCCTCTTCAGCTCGCTT
>Ga0209046_1000679_pt1 | contig 16267 bp, 18 predicted proteins | sample SaaInlV_200m_DNA_5_FD_184669 | JGI IMG/M metagenome (GOLD analysis project Ga0209046, IMG submission 184669) | Marine microbial communities from expanding oxygen minimum zones in the Saanich Inlet - Saanich Inlet SI073_LV_150m_DNA (SPAdes) (version 2) | ecosystem: Environmental > Aquatic >... | reverse complement strand
GTTTTTTCATGTGTTGGCTGTTATTCTGGGTGCTACCACTTTATTCAAAATATTGAGTCAATTTAATGAGTGAACATTATCAAGTTTTAGCGCGTAAATACCGCCCTCACACTTTTAGTGAGATGGTAGGCCAAACGCACACGGTTAAAACCTTGATTAATGCACTCGATGCTGACAACTTACATCATGGCTTTTTGTTTACCGGTACGCGTGGTGTTGGTAAAACCACCATTGCCCGTATCTTTGCCAAATCAATCAATTGTGAAACTGGTGTAAGCTCCATACCTTGTGGCAAGTGCCCTACTTGTGTTGAGATTGATAAAGGCCAATCAGTTGATTTAATCGAGCTAGATGCCGCCTCACACACAGGTGTTGACAACATGCGCGATATTTTAGAAAACGCGCAATACATGCCGACTAAAAATCGCTACAAGATCTACCTAATTGACGAAGTACATATGCTCTCTAAAAGTAGTTTTAATGCACTATTAAAAACCTTAGAAGAACCGCCAGAGCATATTAAATTTTTGCTGGCAACCACTGACCCACAGAAACTTCCAGTAACGGTATTGTCGCGTTGCTTGCAATTTACCTTGCAAAAACTCACGCATGAAGAAATCCTAGGTCAGTTGAAGTTTATCATGGATGCTGAAAGCTTGAAATATGAAGAGGTTGCCCTTAGTAAAATTGCCGATTTTGGTAATGGATCTATGCGTGATGCGCTGAGCTTATTAGACCAGTCTATCTCTTATGGTAATGGCACCGTCATGGCTAAAGACATCAAGGCTATGCTTGGCCTAGTGCATCATGATGATATCCTTACTCTTGCAACCCACTTGCTTAATCAAGATGCCGAAGCAGTGATTAACTTTGTTAAGGATTTATCTCACAAGGGTGAAGATTTAACTCACGCACTCAAAGACTTAACCAGTCTTTTTCATCAAATATCGATTGCACAAATTATTGACAATACGCAAATTTCTGATGAAATTAAAGCTTTGGCCACGCAAATCTCTAATCAAGATTTACAATTGTTTTATCACATGGCGATTAACGGCTCTAAAGACATGCCACTCGCCCCAAGCGAGCAAATTGGGTTTGAGATGACATTACTTAGAATGCTAGCGTTTCACTCTAATGCTGATATTGCTGAAAAAAAAACACCTAAATTAGCCTCCAAGCCTAAAACTAAAGCAACACCCAAAACCAAACCGCAAGCAGAATCCAAGCCAAAAGTCGTTAAAAAGGCAGAGCAAGACACCCCTAAACCCACTTTAAAGATTGGATCCCAACAAGAGTGGGAAGACCTTACCAAGTCACTCAAGTTCAATACAGCATCTCGTATGCTACTAAAAAACACCTTGTTTAATAATATTGATAATCAAACTCTAACACTTAATTTGGATGATCAATTTAGCAGCTTGCTTACTGGTAATATTCAACGTGCAATCCAAAGTGTGTTGCAAGCGAATTTTGGCGAAATTGAACTTAAAATTAACTTAAACAAGTTGACGGCACAAACACTAGCACAAAAAGAAACACAGGCTAATAATGAAAAAATGGCCGCCATGCAAAAAACCTTTATGAAAGATGAAGGTGTGCAAAAATTACAAAAAACCTTTAACGCAAAGGTCGATATCAATAGTATTAAGGAGATAGAAAATGTTTAAAGGTGGAATGGCTAGCATGATGCAAAAAGCTCAGAAAATGCAAGAAGACATGCAAAAAGTCCAAGAAGAAATCAAAAACCTAACAGCGACTGGTAAAGCCGCTGGTGGTGCAGTACAAGTAACCATTAATGGTGAACACCAAGCCACCAATATTCAAATCGATGAAGGTGTAATGGATGACAAAGACATGCTAGAAGACCTGGTATTAACAGCTATCAATGACGCTAATCAACAAATCGCCAATGTATCGGCTGAAAAAATGAAAGGTGCGACAGGTGGTATGAACTTACCTGGTGGCATGAACTTACCGTTTTAATAGTTAATGATTGAAAAACTCAACAAAGCTTTTTGCGCACTACCAGGTGTTGGCAGTAAAACTGCTCAACGCTTTGTTTATCATTTATTAGAACGTAATCGTGAAGGTGGGTTTGAATTGGCTAAAGCTTTAGTCGATGCTATGGAGCATGTTAAACATTGCTCATCATGTCGTACACTCAGTGAAAAAACTCTTTGCAATATTTGCGCCAATGATGTACGTGATAGCGCACAACTGTGCGTTGTAGAAACCCCAATCGATATTCATGCGATTGAACAAAGCGGGGTTTACAAAGGCAAGTATTTTGTTTTAAGTGGCTACCTATCTCCAATTGATGGCATTGGTGCTGCCGAGCTTGGGCTGGACGAACTCGAGCAAAAGCTTCGAGATCAAAAGGTTGAAGAAATCATTCTAGCGACGAACGCAACAGTAGAAGGAGAAGTAACTGCGCACTACATTAGCAATATGGCAAAACAATTTGACATTCAAATCACCCGTATTGCTCATGGTATTCCTATTGGTGGCGAACTTGAATATGCTGATATTAACACCATTGCTCATGCTCTGTCCGGTCGTAAGAACTACGATTAGAATTTCTTAGATAGTAACTCTATCTCATATCCATCAGGGTCTTTTAAAAACCCGACAATGGTTGTACCAGCACTCATTGGCCCTGCTTCGCGTATGACTTGTGCACCTTTTGATTTCGCCATCTCAACAGCTTTGTACACATCTTCGACATTAATGGCAATATGGCCAAAACCTGTGCCTACTTCATAACTATCCTTACCCCAGTTATAGGTCAGCTCAAGCGCTGGGTTTTCTGATTCTGGGCCATAGCCCAAAAATGCTAAGGTAAATTCACCCTTGGGGTATTCTTTTTGACGTAACAAGCTCATCCCTAAAACCTCAGTATAAAACGCAATGGATTTATCTAAATCCCCGACTCGTAGCATTGTATGCAAAATTCTCATAATAACTCGTTATAATCCAAATACTCATCATTATAAACACCAAACGAATGACAGACACACTTAGCCATTGGGATAAGGTTTACCAAAGTAAGGACCATACTCAAGTCAGCTGGCATCAGAATCACGCCACTCTATCGTTCGACTGGATATTGGCATATACAGACAAAAATGCTAATATTATTGATGTCGGTTCTGGTGTGTCGATACTGGCTGATAATTTGCTTGATGAAGGTTACACTCATTTATCATTATTAGAGTTATCCCTCACCGCTATTCAAGCCACTAAAGAACGTCTAAAAAGTTATTCTAATAGGGTTAATTTCTATAATGAAAACATTCTAGATTTTGAAACTGATACGCAATATGATCTTTGGCACGATCGTGCAGTTTTTCATTTTTTAACCGATGAAAAAGATCAGCAAACTTACCTTAATAAGCTCAATCAATACCTCAAACCTCAAGGCTATTTTTTACTAGCAACCTTTGCGCCAACAGGCCCTAAACAATGCTCAGGTCTCGATATTGTGCAATACGATAAGGATAAAATAGTACCGTTACTAGGCGATAGCTTTACTCTGATTAAAACCACATCTGAAACCCACCCCCACCCTAATGGCAGTACGCAAGATTTCAATTATTTTTTATTTCAAAAGCTTTAAAAATTTGGTAAATTTTTAATATCGAGCTAATTTCCCACTAAGAACAGTTAAAAATCACCTGTAAACCAATGTTTTAGCCACTTTTATAAGCTAAATATTGAGATAAATAGAAAATTTCAGTTTTTTTCAAAACGACACTAAAAAGCAACTTTATCAGCACGTAACGTTTGCCTTTCACCATGCTCATCAATAAAAACCAAAAACTCTTCGCCTAATTTAGTCGCGATATCTTTAGGTTGTATGGTTTTAAGCTTTCCATCAATAGTGACTTCGATTGATTGATTACGCATAATCGCTAACTCATAAATACTATGGTTCTCACAAGATATTCTTTGATAATCGCTCATGCTGTTTTAATCAGTAAAAGTTTATTTTCTCGGGTCATGGATTTGATCTCGTATTCTCGCTTAGAGGCCGCACTTCTATCTTTGGCCTTTTCTTGGTATGCTAATTCACAAGGGCCATTAGCTCGGGTGTATTTAGCACCGCCTACCAATTCACCATTGTGTTGTTTGATGCGTTTTTCTAAATGATTAGTAATACCGCAATATAGACTGTTGTCATTACAACGTAATAGATAAACAACCCAAAGGTTCTCGTTTGCCATTTATATCAACACTAAAGTGAGTTATGAGCATTCTATCTTAAAATTGTTATAAACTAAGTGCATGTTAAAGTTATTCATTTACCTACCCTTTCTAATTGCACAAAGCACTTACGCCTCTGATATCGACCCAAGAGTCTTAATTGATGGGGAGGTTTTATATACAGAAGAATGTCAAAAATGCCATGACAATAGTTTGGTGCCTATTAGTGATGGCACCTCGCTGCAATCGTTGGATGATATTAGGTGGCAGATCTCTACTTGTGTAACGGCATTGGGTATTTTTTGGATGCCAAATGACGAGGAAGATGTGGCGCAATATTTAAACCATGATTTCTTCCACTTTAAAAATACGCCACAACCCGATAGCTAAGGCATTTTATTTCGATACTTGCTGGATAATTTTATTGGTATAATTGCACAGTTTTATCCATCTTTATACGTTAATGGAAAAGACTTACAATCCAGAACAAATTGAAGCGAAATACCGCTCACTTTGGGAAGACAAAAATCTATTTTCTTCCGATTCAAATTCCACTAGCGAAAACGCCTATTGCATTATGCTACCGCCACCCAATGTGACGGGTAGTTTACATATGGGTCATGCTTTTCAGCATACGATTATGGATGTACTCACCCGCTACCATCGTGGCAAGGGTGAGCAAACACTTTGGCAGCCTGGCACTGACCATGCCGGCATTGCCACACAAATGGTAGTTGAACGCCAACTTGCTGCACAAGACATTACTCGACACGATGTTGGGCGAGAGAAATTTATTGATAAAATTTGGGATTGGAAAGAGCAATCAGGTGGTACGATTACCTCACAAATGCGTCGATTAGGCACTTCGGTTGACTGGGAAAGAGAGCGCTTCACCATGGATGACGGTCTGTCAGATGCTGTTCATAAGGTCTTTATTCAGCTTTATAACGAAGGTTTAATCTATCGTGGTAAGCGATTGGTTAACTGGGATCCTGTACTGCACACAGCGGTTTCTGATCTTGAGGTTATCAGTACAGAAGAGCAAGGTTCTTTGTGGCATATGCGCTACCCTATTTCCGGTACTGATGAGGTGATGGTGGTTGCCACTACGCGCCCTGAAACCATGCTCGGTGATAGTGCAGTTGCCGTACATCCAGATGATGAGCGCTATACACACCTGATTGGTAAAACCATTGATCTGCCACTCACTGATCGAAAAATAGCCATTATTGCTGATGATTATGTTGACATGGAGTTTGGTACTGGTTGTGTAAAGATCACCCCTGCTCACGACTTTAATGACTATGAAATGGGCCAGCGTCATGATTTGGATATTATTAACATCTTAACCGATGATGCCAAAATTAACGACACGGTTACAAGCGCTTACACTGGTATGGACCGATTTGATGCTCGTAAACAAATGGTTAAAGATTTGGATGAACAAGGTCTGTTGGAAAAAATCGAACCACACACTTTAATGGTGCCACGTGGTGATAGAACTCACTCAGTGATTGAACCTTATATGACTGACCAATGGTTTGTTAAAGTTGCGCCGTTAGCCAAGCCTGCAATTGACGCGGTTAAAAATGGAGATATTCGCTTTATCCCTGAAAACTGGAACAAAACTTATTACAACTGGATGGACAACATCCAAGATTGGTGTATTTCTCGCCAAATTTGGTGGGGACATCGTATCCCTGCTTGGTATGACAATGATGGCAACACCTTTGTCGCAGACTCACTAGAAGATGCACAAGCGCAAGCTGGAGAAGGTGTGGCGCTTAGACAAGATGATGATGTGCTTGACACTTGGTTTTCATCTGCCTTATGGCCGTTTTCAACCTTGGGTTGGCCAGAACAAACCCCACAACTCTCACGCTTTTACCCAACCAATGTCTTGGTGACTGGTTTTGATATCATCTTCTTCTGGGTGGCTCGCATGATTATGTTTGGGCTGAAATTTGCTGGCGATGTACCGTTTAAAGATATTTATATTACTGGCCTGATTAAAGATGGACAAGGGCAAAAAATGTCTAAATCTAAGGGCAACGTCTTAGATCCAATTGATCTTATTGATGGCATTAGTTTGGACGACTTGTTAGTTAAAAGAACCCAAGGCATGATGCAGCCAAAAATGGCTGCAAAGATTAAAAAACAAACCCAAGGTGAATTTCCAGATGGAATTCCTTCATTTGGTACTGACGCCTTAAGATTTACCTTTGCAGCACTTGCTTCGTTTGGTCGTGACATTAAGTTTGATCTTAAGCGTGTTGAGGGTTATCGTAATTTTTGTAATAAGTTATGGAACGCTTCTCGCTTTGTATTAATGAAGCTTGAAGGAGATAGTGTTGATGCTAAAGCCACTTTATCGACTTCAGATGAGTGGATTTTATCGCGCTTACAAGCCACCAAAGTAAATGTTGAAAAACACTTGGAAGATTACCGTCTTGATCTGATGAGTCAAGAACTGTACGAATTTGTATGGCATGACTATTGTGATTGGTATTTAGAATTGTCCAAGCCTCTGCTTGCCGACGATGCCACTAAAGCCGGCACACAAGCCACCCTACTTAAAGTTTTAAATGAGATCTTGACACTGCTACATCCGATTATTCCATTTATCACTGAAGAGATTTATGAACAATGTTGCACACTTACAGGCAAGAATAGTGAAAGCTTGATGACTCAAGCTTACCCTAAGGTTGAACAAAACTTAATCTCTCCTCAGGCTGAAGAAGAAGTGAAATGGCTACAAACCTTTATTTTAGGTATTCGTCAAATTCGCGGTGAGATGAATATCCCACCTTCTAAGCCACTGCCTTGCTTTGTGCAAAACACCAATGATAGTGATCAACGTTGTTTAAACACTCACTCACAGGTGTTAAACAGCTTAGCCAAATTAGAAAGTATTGACCAGCTCAATATCAACGACGAAGCGCCAGAATCAGCCACTGCACTAGTAGGTGAGATGAAAGTACTGATCCCATTAGCCGGACTGATTGACAAAGATCAAGAAGCGGCTCGCCTTAATAAAGAGATTGAAAAATTAAATAAACAAAGGGTGCAATTTACAGGTAAGCTTAATAACGAAAAGTTTGTCAGTGGCGCACCTGAAGCTGTCGTTAATAAAGAAAAAGAAAAGCTGGCTTCGGTTGAAAATGCCATCGCTGATTTATCTACACAACTGGAGAAAATAGCCAAACTATGAAATTAAGTAAAACTTTATTTATTTCACTACTATTAACTCATTCATTGGCGAATGCGCAGTCGTATGTGTATGTCACAGATGTGGTCGATATTCCAATGCGCTCGAGCAACAAGATTGAACGAGATCCGCCAAACCTACTAAAAATGCTACCCTCTGGTACCAAATTAGAAATACTCTCTACTGAAAATGGCTGGACCAAAGTTAAATACGAAAAGACCATTGGCTGGATGATTTCTCGCTATTTAACTTCTAAAACACCTGCACAAGCGCAGCTTGAAAAACTAAGGAAAACCTATAACACTAACAAGCTATTAATCACCAAACAAAGCAAACGTAACGCCGAGCTTGAAGCACAAGTTCAAACACTGAAAAATAAAAACACATTGCTTTCTGTGCAAACCAGCAAATCAAAAGCTGAAAAAGAACATATTGAACAAGTTTACAAAGACGCACTCAAACTCGAACACGGTAACGAAAAACTCAAAACTCAAGCACTGCAACTAAAAGCTGAAATTCAATTATTGCAAAACAACAATACTGCCGGTCAAGAGTCCAGCTCTAGAAACTGGTTTATTGTTGGCGCACTTGTTTTATTTTTTGGATTTATCATGGGTTTCATCTTCCCAAAACGCTCAAATCAAAGGAGATTTTAAAATGAACTTACTCAAAACTGCACTAACATTTGACGATGTACTATTAGTACCGGCACATTCGACCACCATGCCAAAAGAGGTTAGCTTAAAAACCCAGCTAACTAAAAACATCACGCTCAACACACCAATCCTATCAGCAGCAATGGACACAGTAACAGAGGCAAAATTAGCCATTACCATGGCTCAAGAAGGTGGTATTGGTATTATTCATAAAAACATGTCGACCAAAGAGCAGGCAAAAGAAGTTCGCAAGGTTAAGCGTTATGAATCAGGCATTATTCGTGAGCCAATTACCATCGGCCCGAAGGCAACGGTTGCTGATGTGTTTGACATGCAACAAAAATTTAAAATATCTGCTCTGCCCGTGGTTAAAGGTAACACTATTATCGGCATGATTACTGGCCGTGATGTAAGGTTCGAGACCCAACTAAGTGAGCTAGTTGAAAACCTAATGACACCACAAGACAAATTAATTACCGTTGCTGAAGGTACTGACATGAGCGAAGTCAGAGCGTTACTTCACCAGCACCGTATTGAGCGTGTCGTTATTACTAATGACAAGTTTAACCTTCAAGGCATGATCACCGTTCGTGACATTCAAAAATCAAACGATTTTCCAAATGCTTGTAAAGACGATGCCGAACAACTACGTGTTGGCGCAGCAGTTGGTGTAGCAGCTGGCACAGGTGAGCGTATCGACGCTCTAGTTGAAGCAGGTGTTGATGTGATTGTCATTGACACGGCACACGGCCACTCTCAAGGTGTACTAGATCGCGTTAAGAAGACTAAATCCAAGCATCCAAATTTAAACATTATTGCAGGCAATATCGCTACTGGCTCTGCAGCACTTGACTTGGTTAAAGCAGGTGCAGACTGTGTGAAAGTAGGTATTGGTCCAGGCAGTATTTGCACCACGCGTATTGTTGCTGGTGTCGGTGTACCACAAATTACCGCTATTTCAGATGTAGCAGAAGCACTAAAAGGCACTGGCATACCGATCATTGCTGATGGTGGTATTCGTTATTCTGGTGATATTTCTAAAGCTTTCGCTGCAGGTGCATATTGCGTGATGCTTGGCTCAATGCTAGCAGGTACAGAAGAGTCTCCAGGTGAAGTTGAACTTTATCAAGGTCGTGCTTATAAATCTTACCGAGGCATGGGTTCAATTGGTGCGATGAATCAAGCACACGGCTCATCTGATCGCTACTTCCAATCAGATTCTAAAGCTGATAAATTAGTACCTGAAGGTATTGAAGGTCGCGTACCGTTCAAAGGCTCTATCCGCCCTATCATTCATCAAATGGTTGGTGGTGTTAGATCATCAATGGGTTACACCGGCTGTGAGACATTAGATAAGATGCGTACTGATGCAAGCTTCGTACAAGTGACTTCAGCAGGTATGGTTGAGTCGCACGTGCATGATGTAAGCATCACCAAAGAAGCGCCAAACTATCACCAATAATAAGTAAATTTCACATAAAGAAGCTTCTAACATGCAGCTAATCGATCGATACCAAAATCCTGGCTATGAGGCAGTTGCTGATGGTGTCATGGATTTCTTTGAACGACGCCAAGATCTACAGCGTCCAGGTGTAGCTTTTGGTCCCGGCGGTAGTAATGCAGAGCCAGCTAAGGTTTCAACAGACATTAGTATCGTGGCACTTAATCGCTCTGACCCTGAGAAATTTGCACTTGCAGATCTGATCATGCGGGGTGTATCAGCAGGACTAGAACGTTACTTGCAGGATCGACCACTATTTCGCCAGGTCTGCCCAGATCAAGAGTTATTTGTAATGCCTATATTTAACCTGCAACGTTACGCTCCTGGTGAAGGTTTTCACCAATGGCACTGCGATTGGACGATTAGCGATGAGGCCACCGAACCAGGTAATCGTGTATTAGCTTGGATCCTTTACTGTGACTCTGTAGAGGAGGCTGGTACAGAGTTTCATTGGCAGAATCATCATGAAACTGCAGAGCGAGGAAAATTAGTGATCTTTCCCGCCGCCCCTTCTCACATCCATCGTGGTCGGATAAATGATAAACTTAGCAAAACGATTGCTACTGGCTGGATTAATGCTGGCTCGCGCGAGGACTTTTTAAAGCGTCTTGCTCGTTAGAGACAAAGGTATAAATTCACATACCATCTCAAGACTTAATACGCTAAAACAACATGTCTAAATAGATATCCCTAGTTTCTTTACTTATTTTGTTGTTGGTAACAAAATTAACATGTATTTCCAAATCACCATTTTCAAGCTTTTCTCGATTTAATTCGATACCAAATAATAACTGAATACTGTTTGGCAACATTGAATTGCGCACATCTATTATTTGATTGGCATTATCAGGATTTAACGCCAAAAAATCATTAGAAAACCATCGGAATCGTTCTATATCTTTTGCCGACTGAGAGCGCTCTGAAAGATATGGTAGGTCTCGAGCAACATCTAGTTTTTGAATAGAATCGCCTTTAATAAATTGCCTGTCCCACAACAGCTTAACTCCATCTACATAGTAGTGCCCATCATATTCATAAATCATTTTCCACACATGACGATTACCAAAACTAGGCTTCACCAATAAGCGCTCTACCGTATGTCCACGCTGCTGTGACAATGCCATAAGAGACTGCTCGGCACGTTGCTGTTGAATAAGCCCAAAACTTAAGAATAATACGGCATAAACTAGCGCTATCCTAGCGTAACGCGATGTCTTTCTGCGTACTGATAGAACCACCAAAACAACCAGTGGTAATGTTAATAAAGGATCAACAATAGAAACTGTATCCCAAGCAATTCGTTCATTAGAAAATGGCCATAATAACTGTGTACCATAAGACGTATTTGCATCTAAAAACCCATGCGTTGCATAACCAATAAAAGAGAATAAATACACCTGTAAAAAAGACAACTTAACTTTTGACCATCGGCGATTAAACCAAAAATAATAAAATACTAGCGCACATACAAGAGCACCTAACGGAATAAAAGAAAGGGAATGCGTAAACTGTCGATGGAAATCTAAAAATAATAACGGGTCAGTCTCAGAGCGTATCAACACATCCAAATCAGGCGCCATTCCTGCTAAAGCACCAACCACCATTACACTCAATTGGTTTAATTTCTTTCCAGCTGATGATTGTGATAATGTCGCACCTAATACTGCTTGAGACAAAGGATCCATAAAATTTTAATTGGTTATTATTAATAATTAAAAACGCTTAATTAATAAATTGATGTCTGATCAGCGGTAAAATTTAGCGAATTTATAAGTTTAATTTTAACTGGACGATGATTCATTTTGGCGCAATCTCCGAACAAGAATTTCTAGCTAACTATTGGCAGAAAAAACCCTTGCTTATTAAACAAGCTCTGCCCGATTTCATCTCGCCCATTGCGCCTGACGAATTAGCCGGTTTGTCACTCGAAGATGAGTTTGAATCACGCCTTGTCAGGGGTTCTACCTCTGACAATAAGTGGTCATTAACCAACGGCCCGTTTACTGATAACACCTTTTCTAAACTGCCTGAGCAAGATTGGACGTTACTAGTACAAGGGGTAGACCGATTTATCGATGAAGTGCACGATCTGATCAAGCACTTTGATTTTATCCCGCGTTGGCGCTTTGACGATGTGATGATATCATACGCCGCTAAAGGTGGCAGTGTTGGGCCACACTTTGATTATTATGATGTTTTCTTACTGCAAGGTAGTGGCAAACGTCGCTGGCACATTAGCAGCAAGCATTGTAAATTGGATAACTATCTGGACGATGTACCACTAAGAATCATGAACACCTTTGAGACGGAACAAGTGTGGGATGTTGAGCCAGGGGATATTCTATACATACCACCAAAAGTAGCACACCATGGCGTAAGCCTAGATGATGAATGCACAACGCTTTCATTTGGTTATCGCGCTTACTCATCTCAAGAATTATTTGAGTCAATCAACCAGAAATCTGAGAATAAAAATCAATACTATCAAGACCCTATTTGGGATAACCAAAACACGCCAGCACTAATACCCAACTCAGCCGCTACTCAAGCACAAAAAATACTCAATATTAGTGCCGAAGACTTTGCCTGCTTTGTTACCCATTTGGATGCATTAGATGTGAAGTTGCTACAACACTTCGAAGCTGATCAATTTGATAAAAACGCACGCTATCAACTACACCCAAGTTGTAATATCGCCTACCTTTTAATTAACGAAATGCCTAGCGTGTTTATTAATGGCGAGCCATTTAACTCCCAAGGTTTTGATGATCAAGCAATAATCCAGTTTTGCAATCAACGCAGCATTGATGCAACCCAATATTTGGAACTTGCCACCCACCTATTTAAGGAAAATTTAGTCGTCATAATTGATTGATTTTAGGGATAATAACTCTCGTTTTATGGCTTAAATTCTATCTTAAGTTTTATCTAAAACATGTCAACTGGCGTGTTTCAAATAAAGCTTATCCAATCCATAGAACGCCTTTTATAAACTTACAATAGTCAAAACCTACTACGTGAGGAATTGCCTATTTATCTTACGGAGGATTTTTCATGGAAATGAACATCGTTAAAAAAAGCTTTGCCATGGGCAAACACACAATCACATTAGAAACTGGACGTATTGCTAGACAAGCACACGGTGCAGTACTAGCAAGCATGGACGACACACAAGTGTTGGTGACTGTGGTTGCCTCTAAAGAAACACAGCCTGGTCAAGATTTCTTTCCATTATCCGTAGATTACGTAGAAAAAACATATGCTGCTGGTAAGATCCCTGGTGGATTTTTAAAACGTGAAGCGAGAGCAACTGAGAAGGAAACACTAACTTGTCGTTTGATTGATCGCCCTATTCGTCCATTATTCCCAGCTGGTTTTGTCAACGAAGTACAGGTTATCATAACTGTAATTTCAGCCAATTCTGAAGTTGATCCAGATATGATTGCAATGCTAGGTGTATCTGCAGCACTTTCAATCTCTGGTGTTCCATTTAACGGCCCAATTGGTGGTGCTAGAGTAGGCTATACAGATGGGCAGTACACACTTAATCCAACGTATTCAGAGCTTAAAAAATCAGATTTAGACATGGTGGTTGCCGGCACAGATGAGGCAGTATTAATGGTTGAATCAGAAGCGTCTGAATTATCCGAAGATGTCATGCTAGGCGCGGTAATGTATGCACATGAGCAATTCCAGGTGGCAATTACCAATATTGCCGAGTTTGCCGCACAAGTCGGTACTGAACAGTGGGATTGGAAAGCGCCAGCAACAAACGAAACTTTACTAGGTGACATTCAATCACAATTTGGCGCACAAATTAACGATGCTTACCAGATCAAAGAAAAAATGGATCGCTACGCCAAAGTAGGTGAAATTAAAATCGCAGCTGTAGAAGCTTTAGCCAGTAACGACGAAGGTGGAAATTCAGCCGATGAAGTTTCTAAATATTTTAAAAAGGTTGAAAAATCAACAGTTCGTGAACGTATCTTAAACAACGAGCCACGTATTGATGGCCGCGACAATGAAACCGTGCGCGATCTTAAAATTGAAACAGGTGTATTAGCTAATACACATGGCTCTGCCTTGTTTACACGTGGTGAAACTCAGGCCATGGTAGTTACAACAATTGGTTCAAAACGTGAGGCGCAACTGATTGAAAAACTAGAGGCTTCTGAGCGTGAAAACGACTACTTCTTGCTACACTACAACTTCCCTCCATACTCTGTAGGTGAAACAGGTCGTATGGGTGGTGCAGGTCGTCGTGAGATTGGCCATGGTCGTTTAGCACGTCGTGGTATTGCTGCTTGTTTGCCAACAATTTCAGAGTTTCCATACACGATACGTGTGGTTTCTGAAATTACAGAATCTAACGGCTCTAGCTCAATGGCAAGTGTGTGTGGCTCATCATTATCACTAATGGATGCAGGTGTGCCAATCAAGGCACCAATTGCCGGCATCGCAATGGGCTTAGTTAAAGAAGGTGATAGATTCACCGTGTTAACAGACATCTTAGGTGATGAAGACCACTTAGGTGATATGGACTTCAAAGTCGCAGGTACTTCACGTGGTGTTAATGCTTTGCAAATGGATATTAAAATCCAAGGTATTACTAAAGAGATTATGCATATTGCATTAAAGCAAGCAAAAGATGCAAGACTTAATATCTTAGGTCAAATGAACCAAGTTATTTGTGAGCCTAATACATCAGGTTCTAACGCACCAAAAACAGCCGTTATTAAAATCAATACAGACAAGATTAGAGATCTTATCGGCAAGGGTGGAGAAACTATCAAAGGCATAATTTCAGCCTCGGGTGCTAATGTCGATGTCAACGATGCGGGTGACGTTAATATTTTTGCCGGCAATCAAGAGGCTTTTGATAAGGCTGTACAAATGGTTAAGGAAGTTACTGCTTCACCTGAAGTAGATAAAGTCTACGCAGGTACAGTGATGAAAATTGTTGAATTTGGTGCATTTGTAAACATCATGCCTAACCAAGATGGCTTACTACATATTTCTGAAATCGCTCATGAGCGTGTTGAAAAAGTAGAAAACCACTTAAAAGAAGGCGATGAAATTGATGTTAAAGTAATCGGCTTAGACAGAGGCCGTATCAAGCTTTCTCGTAAAGTACTTTTGGATAAATAATCAGCTGATTATTTTTCTAATTAAAGCCACCTTAACGGTGGCTTTTTTTATAATTATCTAATATGCCAATCTACTTAGTTTTTTTATCCGTTGTCGCCATTTGGTCAACCACGCCACTTGCAATCCAGTGGTCAACCTTGGGCTCAGATTTTAATTTTGCTGTCGCTTCTAGAATGCTTATCGGCTTAGCTATTTGCTTGTTATTACTGCTGATTAAACAACAAAAATTAAACACCAACAAGATTGCCATTAGTAACTATATCTACGCAGGACTTGGTGTATTTGTCACCATGAGTTTAGTTTATTATTCTTCTCAGAGTATTCCTTCTGGCATTATCTCGGTAGTATTTGGTCTTACGCCAATTATTACCGGCGTATTTGCTTTATTATTACTTAAAGAACCTTTCTTTAAATTTCATAAAATATCGGGGCTGTTGTTAGGTCTGGCTGGTCTTGTTACTATTTTTGGTCATACGCTAAACGTCGCTACTGAAATGATATCCGGACTATTGGCGGTGACTTTTGCTATGGCATTTCAGTCTTTTATCTCGGTCAAGCTTAAGCAAATCAATGCACATATTTCAGCATTAGAAACCACCGCGGGCGCATTGATTATTAGTGTACCGCTGTTTATTATTAGCTGGCTACTAACTGAAGGCACTGTTCCAACGATCACACTTAAGGCCGCCCTATCAATTGGTTATTTAGCAGTCTTCGGGTCAGTGATTGGCTTTATGTCGTATTATTATTTAATTCGACACGCGAGTGTACGTATTGTGGGTATCGTACCACTGATTACACCGGTATTTGCCTTATTGCTTGGTGCAAGCCTTAATTATGAAACTTTAACAGCCACTCAGCTAAGCGGTATCATCTTGGTATTAATTGGCCTAGGGTATTACGAATACGGCGGACGCAACTTGGAAAGAAAGAATGGATAAAAAACTAATCGAACTTGAGGAAAAATTTGCCTTTCTTGATCATACAATCGAGGAACTTAATAATGTTGTTTTTCGTCAAATGCAAAAAATCGACGAACTAGAAGAAATGATTAAGCATTTATCAACGCAAATCGAACAACTTAAGGATAACCCTGAGGATAGTGCGAAAGTCGCTAATGAACGACCACCGCATTATTAATATCGATTACTTACGACTTAATACTGGAGAATCAAACTTTAAGCCATCCCAACCATAAGTAATAAAATTACGAATATTAGCATGGGAATCACTATCAGGGGTGTTTAGCACGTCTTGGTAATATTGACCAAAACAATGCAGTGTTTCAAGCTGGGTTAGTTGATGAATAGCAGCAAAGCAAAATAATTTAGCACTACCTTGGTTTTCATCAGCAGCATTAGCAACCTCGCCATTGCCAAAAGCGGCTGGCGTATAGTCGTAGTCATCTTCAATCAATTCAATCAAATCTTCGAATTTCATTCTTGCGCCTGATCTTAGATCTTCTAAATATTCCTCTTGTGTCATCCTTCCCCCCTGTTTAAAAATTGCTTTATACCGTCATCGGATTCGGTTTGTCTGTATTTATAC
>Ga0209046_1000662_pt1 | contig 16615 bp, 13 predicted proteins | sample SaaInlV_200m_DNA_5_FD_184669 | JGI IMG/M metagenome (GOLD analysis project Ga0209046, IMG submission 184669) | Marine microbial communities from expanding oxygen minimum zones in the Saanich Inlet - Saanich Inlet SI073_LV_150m_DNA (SPAdes) (version 2) | ecosystem: Environmental > Aquatic >... | reverse complement strand
CACAACGGTTAGGCTATGCTTAGTGCGGGATATCGAAGCAATTATTTTTCAATTTACTACGCTTTTTATTGCTTACAGAATCACTCAATTTACGATGAAACCCGCATTAAGTATAGCCTTTGTTATGGGCTGGTTTTCGGTCTTTATTCTATTCAATAAATCGCATAACCGTTTCATATAAACCATAGACGAGATATATTCCACCTAATACAAATAATACAATCTGCTTTGATTTGTCCTTTATTGCAAAAGCAAGTCCAATTGGAATAATTGCCCAAATTAAAGTCATTAATGCGTTTACTGGTTTAAACCATTCTTCTGAATAGTAGCTGTCAATGAATTTAGGTATTAAAGTAAAAAATAAGTCAGATACGAACATCCAAATTACAACAAGTAATATAACGGTATCTCCCGTAGATTCACTAGAAATAAATTCTCTGTCTAAAATCTCTTTGGGGTTTGCGCCATATTGATTTTCTTCGGGATTACTATCAGTTACCATAAGAATTAACAACCAAATTGCTCCAATCAATGGAATTAATGCTATTAATAACATCCAACCACTTTTACCAACATCGTGAAGTCGTCTAACAGAAACTGCCAAACCAGGAATCAACATTGCTAAGGCATACAGTCCATACAAAGGACCATATCCAATTTCTGCCATTGCAATTCCTAATACATTGTCCAAAATCATTGCAACAATTGCAAAAATGATATTGAAAAGTGTAAACATCCAATATTCTTTTCGTCTTGCCCTTCCACTAAAACCAGCATAATTTTTTAATACTGCTAAATACCAATTCATATTTTTATCTCCTTTTGTTTTTCCTACTCGTAAGGTTTTTCAGTTTCACCCCGTTTATTTAAGTGGGTTCTGGTCTCCACTTTTGCCCTACTTTATTTTAGGGATTGTTCAGGTCAAATTCTTATCCCATTATTTTCAACATTGGTTCAAATACTTTTTAATCAGTCTGTCAATTTTATTCTGATCACGTCTGTGTTTTTTGTCAGTATTGGTTTCTTCGCTAAATTGCCCATAACTTGTGTGTATAGTTATATGGTTTTTATTTCTCATTTATGGATATTTCCTTATATCGTTGTAAATGAGTTTCATAAGTTTAAAATATGACCCAAGTATACTTTATGCATTTGCAAGAAATTTAAATACGTGTTAGCTAAAATGATAAATTTTGAAGATCTCATAAGTTATATTAAAGGTCAACGTTTTTAGTTTTCCAAATATAATTATTTATTAGACACAAATCGATGCATACTTGTTCTTGATTTGATAAAGGAGAATAATAATTAAATAATCTTATTCAGGGCATTATGCCTGTGATGCTCACCAATATATCACAGATGCAACAGGCCAAATGATCCTACCATAAATATATTATACCACTCCAAAACATCAACCTCCACCAGAACCCACCAAAATAGATTCTGTAAAGTCCTCATACGATTTTAAATGTTCCATTTTCTTCATTTTTTCCTCTTTCAACCTCAACTTTTTCTTCTGGAGTGTTATCTTCTTCTTCTCAATATCAGTTGCATCTTTTCTCTTTTGGTCGCCAAGATTCTTGATATTCTTATTTACCACTTCAAGTTCGTTATTCTTCTCCATTCTTTTAGAGTTATATATTAAAAATTGAAGATTTCAGAAAAGTTACCAATTTGACTTTGTGATTTAAATATATAGGTTATGAAAAATGATTCAGTTCGTAAAATTGAAAATATAGATAAAACCATTGAACAGCTAAGGAAACTCAAAATTGTTCTCAGACAGAAATTAAGTAAGGTTGATCTGCAAATTAGTCAGCAGCAAATGAAAAAGAGCAAGATGAAACATTTAAAATCTCTGAAGGAATACTTTAGTTTTAATTAATATTTCTTCGAAAAAGATTGACTTTGAGGTTGGTTTTATAAATATTCATCTCATTATCAAATATGTTTTTTGCTGCCATAAAATCAGAGGTTTTCACACAAACGCTATCATGAACTGTGAAAAAGATGATACCTAGATCCATTAGTTTTTTACAAACTTTATTGAAAATGAAATTGCTTTCAATTCGCTGTAATTTATGAGATAGTTCTTTATAACCAAATCTGGTCTTGTAGGCTTTAAGAAATCTATATACAGTTGGAAAGAGCATGTTAAAGTCATCATATTCAACATATGTATTGCCGAATAACACTTTGTAAATCCATCTTTTTGCTTCTGACCTGTTCTGTTTGTCTGTATGCTTTTGAATATATTCATAGAGATTACCTTTAATAACCTCATCATGATATGTCATTAAATCGTCACCAGCATCTCCAATTAGATTCATATTGACCGACATTAACTTCAGTAGAAAAAATGGCTGGGAGTTCTTTATGTCAATTTCCTTTGCTATCTCACCATCAATTGTCAAATACTCATGCCTGATTTCTTTTTTGAGAATGGTGAAGTTTGTGTGCAATCTGCCATAACCATCAGGATTGGCATAAATATGATTATGTTTTATTTTTCGAATGGATGACAGATTTTTTAAATATTTCTTTTTATCAACTACAAAATCATCCAGAAATGATTTAGCATTTTTATAATTCAAATTTATATGGCGGAGGTTATTAATTGTGAATTTTAGTACCTCTTCGTCAATTACTGGACTACTTTTAAAGTTACTGGGATCATTATAGAATTTTAATAATCTTTTATGCAGACTACTATCATAATTCAGGTATTCTTCAAATTCACAAGATTCCATATTCTTAATAAATTTATACTCATTGCATCTCTTTCCTTTAAAGTGGTTACGGCTTTTAATTATGTAGCCTTCATCAATTAGATAATTCAGATATGGCGTATATGTATGGTATTTCTTCTGTAATATTATACCACTTAATCGTAATTTTATAGGCTTATCATTTTTGCTTAATATGTATTTTTCATAAAATGGATTGAGAAAATCAATTATGAAATCAGTTTTGAGTTTTTGACCTTTATATATGGTTATACCACTATTGCTTTGTGATAATATTACTCTTGGAGCGTACTGAATTAAATATTGTAAATTATTGATATACATAGAATTTACTATTGTTTCTATATATAGTTCTATTAATTATTAAGGTTTATTTTATTACTAAAGAAAATTAGAATATCAATAAACTGCCAGCATTATGTATATATATAATAATATATATTTCCCCAATTTTTGAATTCAATTTATGTTATTGAAATTATAGATCGATCCCCCCAATTTTTTTTGTGATTTCTAAAACTGCCATCATTATGTTATATATAATTATAATATATTTCCCCCTGAATTTTGAATTGATTTCATGCAATTGAAGTTATCAATTATTGGCCCCCAGTTTTTTTGTGATTAATTAATTTGAACTTCAATTATGCTATTACTGGATAGCCCCCCAAATTATTTATGTGTGATATTATAATTGTCTATGACCATTAATAGAAGATATAGATTTTATATGGTGGTATGATGGTATGAAGGAAAGATATAAATAGAATTAATAAACAATATAGATATTCATTAATGCTTTCTGTTTGGAGTGATGGGGTTAATCCTAATGAATGATGTTATCCTATATATAATGATATATTCAGGGATGAGTTAAATTCTTTAGATCAAATATAAATGATGTCTTTCTACCAATTTCTGGATTAAGGAATAAATATTTAACTGACATTGGAAAGATTATAAGAAACTTAGGTGAATAAGTAATTATAGAGTAATGATACTGGCAGGAATATATTGATGTGAAGTAAGGTTGGTAATGATGTCTGGGGCTTACAGGGGTTGGTCCTAATGAATGATCATTGAAGGATAATATAATGTGTTAAGTCCATGAAATATTTGACCAAAACCAGTTAAAATAAGCAGTAATTGTGGGCCACAAGCCTAGAAAAGTTTGTTTTTTGTTCAGATAGTGTAAATCCTGTATCATTAATATGGTAACTTTATAATGCCCTATAGTTTAATTTGGTGCCAAAAAGAGGTTATATACTTATCTGTAAGATTATGTTGATATTTTTTTAACCAAACAACATACTATTCAGAATGCTTTCTCGTTATTGAGTTAACCAAAAAAAATACCTATAGACATATACTTTACACTTTTAATTAATAAACCAAATATTATGAAAAAAGTTGTTATTGTATTTATGCTATTACCTTTTATGTTGTTCAGTCAACAAAATTCTGTTTTTAATTCTGGAATATGGTTTAAGATTGCTGTGAATGGATCAGGGGTTCATAAAATCACCTATGCTGAGCTTCAAGATAATGGGTTCGACATATCAGGTGTTGATCCCCTAAAAATGTGCATGTATGGAAACCCGAATGGAATGCTTCCAGAGGACATAGGTGAGGATTATTATACAGATGTTCAGCAAATTGCCATAGAAATTGTTGGTGAAGAAGATGGTGTTTTTGATCCTGAAGATTATATTTTGTTTTATGGACAATCATCCGATCGAATAAATTTCAATTATCAGAGTAATCATTTTGACTATATAAAGAATATTTATTCTTTGGAAACATACTATTTCTTAACAATTGGTGAGCAAAACGGTAAGCGTATAGGTCAACAGCAGAGTACTGAATTGGATCATACAGGAGTACCTGGTTATTACGATTTGTTGTTACATCATGAATTAGAACTCGTCAACTCTTTAAAAAGTGGTAAACAATGGTTAGGAGAACAGTTTTCTGGTAACCAGACACGAACATTCAGTTTTGATACTCCAAACCCATTGGCAAGTGATGATAATAATCTCCATATTTCACTTGCAGCCAACAGCTCAGAACAATGTTCTTTTGATATAAATATTGATGGATTACATTACAAAACAATACTAATACATAGAATTCCAAATACCTATGTATCATCAAATCTGACGATCTTAGATTCTGTTTTTAATACCACAGGTAATGGATTAGATATAAGTGTAGTTTTTAACCCTCCAAATGATTCGGCAATAGGCTGGCTTGACTTTATTGACCTTGAATTAAACAAATCAGCAAATTTAAACGGTCTGGATCAGATAAATTATCGATCAAAAAATAACATAGGATCAGCAGACGTTTCCAAGTTTTTGTTTTTTGATGATAGTCCTGAATCATTAAAAATCTGGAATACAACTGATCCAGTAAATGTAAGTGATGTTGAATTATTATATTCAACTGAATATGCTTGGTATAAACTTGAAACGCCTGAAATGCTTGAATTCACAGCTTTCAATGGAAATTCATTTTTATCTGTTGTTTCAATAGAGCAAATTGATAATCAAAATCTTCATGGACAAGAACCCGTTGATTTTATTATTGTTACACATAATGATTTTATTGCACAAGCAAATGAACTTGCAGAATTTCATAACTCTGAAGAAGGGTTTTCTGCAAAAACAATAACGATTGATCAAGTATATAATGAGTTCTCCAGTGGATCACAAGATATTTCTGCGATAAGGAATTTTGTACGATACATGAGCGATAAAACTCAGGGAAATTATCCAAAATATTTATTATTGTTTGGTGATGCGTCCTTTGATTACCTTAACAGAAATAACAGCATAACAAATTATATTCCAACATTTGAAACACTCAATTCCTCAAATTATGTAAGCTCATATGCCAGCGATCAATTTTTTGGGGTTGTTGATGCAAACCAAGAACATATTATTTCTGTAGGACGAATTCCTATTACCACATCCGAAGAAGCTCAATCCGTTGTCAATAAAATTAAATCATACAATTCAGCATCTAATCAAGATAACTGGTATAATGAAATAATGGTTATTGCTGATGACGGAGACCAAAACGTTCATATTAAACATGAAGAGCGTATTTGTGAATTATTTATTGAGAATCGTCCTGAATGGAATGTGCTAAAAGCATATTCAGATTTCTATGAAACAGTACAAACTAATAATGGTCCACGTTGTCCTGAGGTAACTACTCTTATTAATGAAAAAGTTAATGATGGTGTTTTTATCGTTAATTATGCTGGTCATGGAGGCCCTTCTGCACTTGCTAATGAACAGATTGTTACAAACGAAGAAATATTAACCTGGCAAAATGGAGATAAACTACCTATATGGATAATATCAAGTTCAGATGTTTCAAGATATGATGATCCTGACATTCATTCACTTGGTGAGTTATTAGTTACTTCGGATGATAAAGGAGCCATTGCCACCATTAGTACTTCACGACCAACATTTGCAAGTTCCAACCTCGTTTATAACTTAGCATTAACTGAAAAGTTGACTAATGCTAATCAAACTACCAGACTTGGAGATATCTTTGCAAATCCATCAGTTACGAATAATGATAAAAAGTGGGTGTTACTTGGTGATCCAGCTCTTATTATTCATAAGCCTGAATATGAGATTCAAACAATGAAAATAAATGATGTATCTATTGATGTTTATACTGATACAATATCTCCTGGTGATCATGTTTTGATTAGTGGTAATATTACGGATTATGAAACTGGTAATATCCAACAATCGTTTAATGGAACACTATCTCTAAAAGTATTTGCTCCCGTTTATATAAAAACAACTCTTTCAAATCAAGGAGGATCACAGGTGGAAAATGTTGAAGTTCAAGATAGCGTATTGGTAATTGCTAATACTATAGTAACAAATGGTGAGTTTGAAATTCCAATTATTTTACCAGAGATACAAACTCAAGACTATGGGACTATTAAACTATCATATTATGCTACTGATAATTTTACTGACGCATCAGGATATAATGATCAGTTAATTTATGGAGGAAGCCCAAATCTGGTGGATAATTCTGTCTTAGATGAGATTAAAGTTTATCCAACTATCTTTACTGATATGGTAAATTTTATTATTCCAGAAGCCATAAGTACAGGAGCAAAGTTGACGGTTTATAATGTCTATGGTGAAGCATTGAATTCACATATTTTTAATAACAAGAATGAATCCGTAAACCTGTCAAATTTGTCAAATGGAATCTATTTCTTCAGGTTAAATATTAATACTGAATTCAAGACTTTCAAAGCTATAAAACAGTAGATATCTCAGTCTTATAATGTGTTAAATTCTCACGGGAATATGTCGATGTAAAGTAAGGCTGGTCATGATGTCAGGGGCATTCAGGGGTGTCTCTGGGTGAATGATCATTGAAGAGTAATATAATGTGTTAAGTCTATGAAATAATACACCAAAACCAGTTGAAACAATCAGTAATTGTGGGGCCACAAGCCTACAATAGTTCAATTTGAGATCAAATAATAAATGGAACCCTCGCTAACTCTAAGTTAGCGAGGGTTTTTTTTTTGAACCTAAATAGAGTGTTAAATCTGAATCAAAAAGTAATATTAATAAAAAAAGTTAAGACGCATTTAATATTTGCTTTGACCATCCAATCAATATTTTAGGCCACATATATTCTATATAACTCAATAGGTATAGAATTTTCAGTGCTATTTATGGTTTTAATTTAAACTTCTTTCGGTATTAATCCTATTAGAATATGCATTTAGGAACAAGTTAAATGTAGAAAAATGAATTATTAATATAAAAAATTAGAAAGGAAAATTAAAATGGCAACGTATTATGGTAAATGTAGAAGCAATTATTTCAAAATCAAAGATGTAACTAGATTCAAAGATATCTGTGAAGATTTTGAATTAGATGTAATAGAAAAAGACAATAAATTTGGATTTATTGTTGACAATGAAACAGGAATTCCTGATCCTGTTGAATGTGTTAATGAAATGTTAGAGTATGATAAATATGACTGTAAATATGATTATGTTGAAGATATTATTGCAGAAATGCTAGATGATAATGAAGTTATGATTGTTATGTCTTTTGGCTCAGAGGATTGGAGAAGTCTATCAGGTTATGCTGTCGCATATAATAATAAAGGTGAGACAGAAAATGTTGCACTTAGAGACATCTATGAAAAATCTAATAAATTAGGTGCTAATATTACATATGCTGAATGGTAATTGACTAGTATTTAAGAATCATAGATTCATTGGTGTTATCACATCAGAATTCATATGTTTATGATTAATTCAAACAAATGATATTACGCAAGGATGGGATGGAACTTACAATGGTACAGTTTGCCAGAGTGGATCATATGTTTTTAAAGTAACTTATAATACTTCATTGCATTCACTAACTGAATCAGAAACTAAAATTGGTACTGTTATGTTGGCTAGGTAATCGTATTTAATTTCTGACTGAAATATAATTATAAGTATCTCGGACATAAATAGTCTAAAAGAAGACTGTAAAAAAGAATCTGACATTAAGACAAGAAAAGCAAACGCTTCGCAGTCAAGCACATTGCCAAGTCGCTGGAAAAACCCACCGCCAAAACCTAAACTTGTCAATAAGCTTGCCCGCCCCGACGCAGAAAAAAAACACCCAGCTGCCAACAAGCGCTCATACTGCATACCGCAATTAGTTGTAAATATGAACGTTACGTTTCTTAATTTTATATATTTGTGAACAGAAAAAATTGTAATATTAATGCGGTACGCAGCATAGCGCAACCGTTGGCAGCAAGGCGAAGACCCACCACGCCTTTAAGCACTTTTGGTTTTTCTCCAACACACAAAGCCGACGCAAAAAACCAAAAAAGCTTAAATTTTTACCACCGCTCACAAAACAACATGGACTTTAATAACAAAACAGACTTATTTTCTTCCATCTAATTTTATATTATGCAACAATGAGAAAACACTCTCGTTATTTAGAATTAGTATAAATTGGGGGGGGGGGCAGCTAAAATAATTCTCAAAAATGGTCTAAAATTTATTAATTTTGTTACTAATAAGTAGAGGGTAACATTACAATAACTAAAAAAAAGCCCCCTTAAATTATTAACGAACATGATACGACTCAAAATACGAAAACAAAGAAAGGAGGTTACAGGCAAAGATACCTTTTTTATTTGATAGTAACCAAGATATTTTAGCCTTGCCAACTTGAATATTAAGGTATAAATAAAAATAGTTTCTAACTTTAAAATTTAAAAAGAATGAAAAAATTATTTGGAATTTTAGCAATAACATTGCTGATTAGTTTAACAGGAATCCAGGATGTCACTGCGGCAGAATGGACCATTACAGTTAATTGGACAGATGAGGCCGATGCTTGTCCAACTATAGGTGATTATGAGTATTTTGTTAGTGTGCGTATTAGAAATACTTGTACGAACAATGAAATCCATTATGATTATGTAACATTACCTTCAAGTACGAACCCATTAACTTATGATTTTGATGTTGACCATGTTTGTACCGTTGATGAACAGGTGTGTTATCTGGTCTCTGCCTCGGTAGTTAAAAGATGTGTTATTTCACAAGCTGTAATATCTATGGATACTAAAAGTATGAATGCAAGTTGCGATGATATTTATCAGGGAATTACATTGGAGCCTTTTCTAGAATAGTTATTCTAAACCATTACAGGGAATTTTCCCTGTAATGGTTTCTAAAAAATTACTATATGCTAAATTATAAAACATACACAACTTTATTGTTTTTGACATGTGCTATTTTTTTTATTAACGATGTATACTCCCAAAGACAAGCCGACCACTGGTATTTTGGATATAATTGCGGCCTCAATTTCAATTTTGGAGAACCTGAGGTGCTATACAACGGACTCACACATTTGGGTTTTGGTGGTGTAGGCACAATGAGTGATTCGTTGGGCAATTTATTGTTTTACTCAGAAGGGGATACCGTCTTCACTTCACAGCATATACCAATGGAAAATGGTATAGGATTTGTTTCTGGTGGTGGTATGCAAACTAATCTAATTGTTCAGAGGCCTGAATCTGATTCATTGTATTTTTTATTTCAAACTCCAAATCTTGGTGGTAGTATGGGTTTGTATTACAGCATTATTGATATCAGCCTAAATAATGGTCTTGGGGCTGTTATTGAAAAGGATATATTATTGAATCATGCATGGGATGCTGGTGATAAAGTTACAGCTGCCTTACATAATAATAAGAGGGATATCTGGGTAATTACGCGTAAGTTTCGTGATGATAATTTTGCTGTATTTTTAATTACTCATGAAGGTATAAATGAAATTCCAATTTTATCCCCAGCATCTGACATGGGTGATCATACAGACAGAGGTTTCATTAAGATCTCCTATGACAAGAAGTTTCTTTTTTCAAGTTACTGGGGATCAAAAGATGTAGAGGTGTGCCATTTTAATAATGAGACTGGTGAAATAGAGTTGCTTTATATATTGAATACTGGAATTAATCCGGATGGTATAGAATTTTCACCTGACTCAAAATTTGCCTATATTTCTTATCAATCTGGAACGTCTACTCCAGTCACCATTAAACAATATAACATGGATTATGTTGATGATGTATCATTGTTTATTACAACCGCTATTAATATCGGAACAGGGATTGGTTATGGGCTTCAATTGGCAACAGATGGTAAAATTTACTGCATAGATAATGATGCTTATTTACCTGGTCCAGAATATTTCATTGGAGTAATAAATAAACCTTGGGAAATAGGAGTAGATTGCCAGTATGATTCAGTAGCCATAAATATGTATCCTAGTAGTACAAGCATATCTGTTCCAAATATTTTTATGGACTATCTCTATCGTTTTGAGTTTGAAGGTCTATGTGCCGGAATACCATTTCAGTTTACCTCTAACTTTAATCCTATTCCTGATTCAATTCGATGGCTTTTTAACGATCCTTCATCAGGCCTAAACAATGTTTCTTACGAGCTCAACCCTGAACATACATTTACTTATGGAGGCAGCTATGAGGTTGAAGTAGATGTTTGGTATCCATCTGGAAGGTTTGAGCATACCAGTCGTGAAGTAGAAGTTGCCTACGCCCCATTACCAAATTTAGGACCTGATACTTTAGTATGTGAGGGAGCATCATTTACTCTTAACGCTGGTAGTGACCCAGGTTTATATGTATGGAGTACAGGTGCTTTTGGCCAAAACTTATTTAGCATTACTGTTTCTGATACAGGAACGTATTGGGTAACTGCAAACAGTGATGAAGGCTGTAGCCGAAATGACAGCATCCATATAGGCTGGCTTGATAAATCTATTTTTGATGAAACCACCTTGGTTATTACACCAGCCTCTTGTGGTGTAAACAATGGCAGCATTATCGGCCTACAGGTAGAAGGGGTTGAACCGTTCAGCTTTAATTGGTATGATGGCAATGGTTATCTTATAAGCACTGATATCAACATAACTGATCTATCCGTTGGTAACTACTTTTTACATGTAACAGATGGAAATGGATGTATTACTATATCAGACTCATACACTGTTATTGATGGAGGGGATATATTAATCACAGCAGTAGACTATTCATCCACACATTGTATGCAAAATAATGGATTCATAAGCATTACAGCTAGTTCAGGTAGTGGCAATGATTTTGAGTATTCTATCGATAATGGTACTTCATGGCAAACTGACAGCCTTTTTGAAGATCTTACCTCCGGTGATTATTTTATCTGGGTAAAAGATCAAAGCGGATGTGAAACAGTATTCGAAAATAATCCGGTTGTTATTGAAAATATTGAAGGGCCTCAGGTAAACACAATAAATGTTACACCTGAAAATGATTATACATCTGATGGCAGTATTTATATTAAAGCACTTGTTGGCAATGGGAACATCCTGTACTCCATTGATTCCGGAAACAATTTTCAAACTAATAATGGTTTGTTTGAGAATCTAATTGCAGGAACTTATTACTGTATGGTGAAAGACGAGTTTGGTTGTGATACAACATTTATTGTAGAAATTGAACGAATTATATCTCAAATAATCGATGCCATAGCAGGTGATGGTTATACCTGTATTGGCAATGCTACAGCAAGCCCGTTATTATTAAACAACTTTACAGATGTCTATAACTTTTTTGTTGTACTTTCATATGACAAAGATTTAATTGAATGTGATGGTTATATTCAAGTCCACCCAGAATTAGAAGATGGATTTCAGGTTAGTGTAGTTCCTGCACTTGGAGAGGTACATATAACATGGCAAGGACAATCCCCAACAAGCTTACCTTATAATTCTTTGATGGCAGAATTGGTATTTAGCGGAATAGATGAAGGGTTATCACAGATAGACTGGGTAGCAGAACAGGGTGAAAGTCAATTTTATAATGAGAATGGAGATGTGCTAAATACTGATTTTGAACTAGGGCTAATTATAATCTATACACGACCTGATATTATGTTCAATCCATCAGTAGAAGAAGTCTGTGAAGGAGAAATGGTATTAATAACCCCTTCTGTAAGTGGGAGTACTGGAGAGTATGATTCGTACTGGTCGGGGCCTGATAACTTCACAAGCAATTTCAACGGATTATGGTTCGGTGAGGTTACATCAAGTATGGCAGGTACATATACAATTACTGTAACCGATACTATTAATTGTATTGAAACAAAAAGTATGGAGCTAATTGTTTATATGGAACCAGCAATTGCCTTTGCTCCATATGACACACTCTGGGTAGATCCGGGATATCTACTTGAAGCAGGTTTTGGTGCTGATTCATACATTTGGAATACCGGAGAAACCACAGAATCAATAATCATAGATACCATAGGCAGCTACAATGTTGAAGTTGCCTCATATGAAGGATGCAAATCAACAGACACAGTACAAATACTATGGGGAGGTACTCCCTTTTACATGCCCAATGCCTTCACACCAAATGGCGATGGGCTTAATGATGTATTTGGTGTAGTCCAGAAATATGATTATGTAAACCAATTCCATATGAGCATTTTCAACCGATGGGGTCAGATGATATATGAAACAAGCGATATCAATAAAGGTTGGGACGGTACATACAAAGGTAACCAATGTATATTAGGCGCATATGTTTATCGTATTGTTTATGAGGAATTTGGACAACTGCCAATGGAAATCAATGTTGTGGAAGGGACTGTTATGCTGGTGAGGTGAGCAGGTTTAGTATCAGACTTGAATTAATTATATCTTTGACTGAAATAGTTTAGAATAAAACTGTAAAATTTAACCGGACATTATGGACAATAAAAGCCCACGCTTCGCAGTCAAGCACATTGCCAAGTCGCAAAAACGCCCACCGCCAAAACCTAAACTTGTCAATAAGTTTGCCCGCCCTACCGCACAGAAAAAAAACGCCCAGCTGCCAACAAGCGCTCATACTGCATAGCGCTATTAGTTGTAAGTATGAACATTACACTTATTAATTTAATATATTTGTAAGCAGAAAAATATGTAATATCAATGCGCTACGCAGCATAGCGCCATACGTTGGCAACAAAGCGAAGTGCCACCGCACCTTTAAGCACTTTAGGTTTTTCTCTTACACACATAGCCGACACAAAAAACCAAAAAAGCTTAAATTTTTGCCACCGCTCATAAAACAAAACAGACTTTAAATACAAAATTGAATAACTTAAGACTTGTAGATAACATAAGATATTTCTGAATAGAACAATCGAAATTATCTGAGTCATCTGCATCAGCAAATAGCATAATCACAAGCCAAACTGCATAGCCACCATGACTTATCTGAATTATATTTTTAAAATCACAAATAGAACAATACATAGACCAATCTCTTTTCCAAGTCACCCATATAGTAGAAATTATTTGCTAACACAGAAATAAGAACAACCTTCCTTATTTAGAATATTTATAAATTGGGGGGGGAGCAAGTAAAATAATTCCAGAATAAATAGAAAAAACACTTATTTTTGGTACTACTATATAGAAAGGCGCAATAAAGATATAGATAGTTAAAAACTAAGCTTTATATCATGTTTTTAAAATAATTCCAGAATAAATAGAAAAAACACTTATTTTTGGTACTACTATATAGAAAGGCGCAATAAAGATATAGATAGTTAAAAACTAAGCTTTATATCATGTTTTTAAAATAATTTCAAAATATCAGAATGAAGAGCTATATTGTCTTTATTATTATGTTTCTCACCTTAAGTGGGTTGGCTCAAAAACAAGCTAACATTTGGTATTTTGGTGATCAATGTGGGGTTGATTTTAATTTAGGTGAGCCTCTGGTTACCACGGATTACAAACAGATTAACCATACCGGAACAGCATCTGTTTGTGACTCTTCCGGTTCTTTAATTATTTACTCTGAAGGAAAACATATTTGGAATAAGGATCATGTAATAATGATGAATGGTGCAGATTTGGCAGGTGGGCTTAATGTTGCCACACAACGAGTTGTAATTGTACAAAAACCACAGTCGAACAATATTCATTATGTTTTTATTGTAGGCCAGGGTACACATAATGTAAATGGTTTGTGCGGGCTATGGTATAGTATTGTTGATATGAATGGTGACAATGGCTTGGGCGAGGTAATTGAAAGGGATGTTTTTTTAAACGCTGCATGGGATGCACAGGAAAAACTTTTTGCGATAAAGCACCAAAACAATGATGATACTTGGATTATCACCCGTAAATTTCAGGACCAGGAAAATCAATATGCGTCATTCCTGCTTAACTCAGTTGGGCTTAACACAACGCCTGTATATAGCAGTGCAGTTATTACTCAATTCTCCGGGTTGGAAGATACACGAGGATATTCAAAGGTATCATACGATAAGAAATACCTGTTAACTGCCCATTATTTTGCAAACCCAAATGGCATTGTTGAAATTTGTAAGTTTAATAATGCTACCGGCGAAATTGAATATTTATACTACGAAATGAAGGTAAATCAATTTGGCGATAAACTTTTTCCCTATGGAATTGAATTTTCGCCCGACTCTAAATTCGTTTATATTTCATACTATGAAACTAACCCTGTGGAAAATGATTATATATATCAATATGAAATGAAGTATATTGAAAATGCCAGCCTTTTTGCACAATCTGCTATTTTAATAAACGTTGGACCAGGTCATGGCTTGCAATTGGCAACAGATGGTAAAATATACTGCTCCAAGGAAATAGGAAACACGCCATACCACTACGTAAGCGTCATTCACAAGCCCTGGGAACGAGGCCTTGCATGTGATTTTGAAGCCGATGCCATCGACATGGGAGATGCAGAAGTATGGTATTGCTTCCCCAACATATTACTCGACCACCTCTATCGATTTGAATGGGAAGGCAGCTGCTCCGGTCCTGATAATGGCATTACTTTTCAGCCAAATTTTCAACCAACACCCGAATCTATAACGTGGAACTTTAACGACCCCGATGCAGGTGCTGACAGTATTTCAACCGAGCTTTACCCTGTTCATTACTTTACCCAAGGTGGTGAATTTGAAGTATCAGTAGATGTAAACTACGCACCTACTCCCAACTACCCTTTTGGCAGGTTTGAACATACATCAAGGGTAGTTATAGCAAAACAATCTCCTCAACCAAACCTTGGGGCAGATACCCTAGCGTGCAAAGGAAATAGTATAACCCTAAATGCCGGAAACGAACAAGGGTTTTATGCGTGGAGCAATGGAACCTTTGGGCAAAATATTAACAACATAACTATATCTGACACTGGTGTTTACTGGGTAAAGGTTAACAATACTGACGGCTGTAGCACAACTGACAGCATAAATGTTGGTTGGTATCCCAAAGCAACTTTTAATGAAGACAATCTGGTAATCACACCCACATCATGCGGTGGAAGCAATGGCAGTATTACAGGGATTGTAATTGAAGGGGTTGTGCCTGATAATTGGGAGTGGTACGATGGCAGTGGGAATCTTTTGAGTACAGATATGGATATTTATGGTTTGTCGGTTGGCAATTACTTTTTACATGTCACAGATACAAATTCCTGTGTTACTATTTCCTATTCATATACTGTTACCGATGCCGGTAATATACTTATAACAGTAGTTGATTTTTTTTCATCACATTGTTCGCAAAGCGAAAAACCAATCCGTTAAATCCGATGATCATTCTTTGATGATTTATTGTGTTGTTTATTATTGCACAACATGATAAAATCCACTGCCCACAAACATATCGGTTCCTTCTATTTTTTCCACGTAAGCGCGTTTGCTTTCTATTTGCTGGTCGGCAGGATCTAGCCAGTAGTAGTCCACGAATCCGCTCCCTTCTGTAATCACTTTATCGATGAGCATTTGTATTGCGAAGTTTCCTTTGGCATCCTGGTAGTCGATCAGGTTTTGACCTTCGAGTGTGGGCGTAGCTCCATGGGCGATGACCACCCCTTGCAGGTTATAGACAAAGAAATAGCCCGACCCATCGGAGTTAAAAATATTGTGGTGCACCATTTGGCGATAAGCGTTGAAAACAAATCCCGTATCTGCCGCATAGGTTGCCGCAACACCCGACATGCCCTGAGCCATGGTGTGTACAACCGTTTGGTATTCAAAATCTTGACGGGCAGTTTCTGTCATGCCCGGTTTTCCTATCAATTCGCTGGCATAATATCCTGAGCCTATATACCACTGGGCAGAAGGAAGTGTTCTGACCCATCCTGATTTTTTCTCTAAAATTTGCGAGAGTGGATTGGTAAAATCGTAGTTTACCCAGCCATATCCTCTGTATTTAACAACTTCTATCATTTCTTGTATATAA